>OLGJ01000305.1_pt1 | contig 33640 bp, 26 predicted proteins | sample 1605431 | NCBI WGS metagenome assembly OLGJ01 (sample SAMEA3888920, study PRJEB22519) | human gut metagenome | biome: human gut; feature: human-associated habitat; material: faeces | place: Denmark | collected 2009
CACGCTCCGTATCTTCGCTGTAAAAAGCAGTCAGCTCATTGGCACAGATATCCTCTGCCAGTCGTTTTGCTCTTGTCCGCGAAGGAGACAACAGAATCACGCGATACCTGTTTTTATGGTAACGCCTCAAGTTTTCCAACAGGATTTCAAAACTGTTCTGGAACGAATTGACTGCTCTGGCATCTGCATAATACCGCTCCTCCACCTTTAAAAACGGAAGATTGCTGTCCAGCACAGACAAAAGCAAGAGCCTCTGCCCGGTCAGCATTGCCCAGACCTGATCGGCAGTATACAGAAGTGCTGCCTGCCCCGGCAGTGCATAGCCCTTCTCCAGACGATGCTCCATGCTTTCCCGAAATTCCAGCTCGACCGCATTCAGATGTTCTTTCCCGTGCAGCGGTTCATCCAGAGTAACCAGCAGTTCGTCCTTCGGAAACAAAGAAAGGAAGCTGACAAGCTGCGGACAGAAATATTTCATATAGCTGTCCAGATTTGCCATCACGCCAAATTCTTCCATCTGCTCTCTGAGCTGCTCGGTCTGCACCTTCACGCGGTGCGCCTCTTCCAGCTTGTTTTCCTTTTCAAGGATCTTCAGACGATATACGCCCGTGGTGGTCTCTTCAGAGCCGCCGATGAGGTTCTTCTGGCACTCTTTTCTGGTGGTATGGAGCAGGTGTACGAGGTCGCCGCCGTCGTCGATGATGATGTCGGGCATGTGGTCGAGGGCCTTGTTCAGGAACATGAAATATTCCTCTTCGGTGCAGGCATGCCATGCATAGACGGTGATGCCGCTCTTGACGAGACCGGCTGCGATCGGATCCTGCGTGGAGAGCGGATTGCTGCCGGTGCAGATGACATTTGCACCCGCTGCTTTCAGCGTGAGCGCAAGGTAGGCAGTCTTCGCTTCGAGATGGATGGACATGACGATGGTCTTGCCTTTGAAGATCTGCTCTTTGACGAATTCTTCACGCAGTGTATTCAGTGCGGGCATGAATTTTTCGACCCAGGAAATACGCTGCAGGCCTTCGTCGGCCAAGGAAATATCACGAATCATGGATTCAGACATGAGAGGCTCCTTTCGGAAAACAGTAAAGGTTCAGGGTTCAAGGTTGTGGTAGCGGCTTCGTCGCAGTATAAATCTGGCGATTCTCGAAAGTCCGCGATGGCAGGTTTCCCTCGTATCGTCAGCCTTCCCCTCGAGGGGAAGGTGCCCCGAAGGGGCGGATAGGGCACAGGCGGCATGAAAGAGAGCGGGGAAATGCGTCTCAAGTCGACGATTTATGAAAGCACCCTATCCACCGCTGACGCGGTCCCCCTTCCCCGATGGGGAAGGCTAAGGCGGAGCGACGCTCCTACTTCCCAGCCGCTCATACTCTGAATCCGCTATCCCCCGTCAATTCCACGTAAAATTTGCCGATTGCCATTGATTCTCATTGACAGGGAAAGATTTTCTGACTATATTTAGTAAGGATAGCCCACAGCAGACCGTGGGCAGCAAGGATCGGTCACCGGATGCTTCCGGAGAGAGGGGGGGTCGCCATGATACAGGCATACAAACACAATGAAAATCATGTTCTGTCCGCCGTTCCGCTGGAACAGCTGGAAAAAGGGTCCTGGATCAATGCTGCGGCACCGACATTGGAGGAGCTGGTCAGGATCAATGAGCTGACGGGCATTCCCGTTGATTCCCTCCAGACCGCCCTCGATAGAGAAGAACGTTCTCATGTCGAGCTTGAAGACGACTATATCTTCGTCGTCGTGAATACCCCGGTCGTCCTTGAGACGGATGCGTATGATGCACTGCCGCTTGGCATCTTCATCACGCGCCAGTACTTCATCACGGTCTGTCTGGAGCCGAATACAGTCATTCAGAAATTCCTGAATAACTCATTCACTTCTTTCCAGACGTACAAGAAGACGCGCTTCCTTTTCCAGATCCTTTCGCAAGCCTCCTCTTCCTTCCTGTATTTCCTGCAGCAGATCTACAAGCAGACCGATGTCATCGAGACGCAGGTCAGAAAGTCCTTGCAGAACAAGGAGCTCTTCCGTATGCTCGAGCTGCAGAAATCTCTGACGTACTTCAACTTCGCCCTGCATGCGAATGAAAACGTGATGGAGCGTCTGATGCGGCTTCGAAACAGTCCGCTGCACTCGCTCCTCAAAATGTATGAAGAGGATGAGGACCTGCTGGAAGATGTCATCATCGAAAATAAGCAGGCGCTCGAAATGGCGGAGATCTATACCAACATTCTGATGAGCATGATGGACTCTTTCTCCTCCATCATCTCGAACCGTCTTTCGCAGATTATGAAATTCCTGACGTCTGTCACCATTATCCTGGCGATTCCGACCTTGATCTACAGCCTCTGGGGTATCAATGTCCCTGTCCCCTTCGAGGAGTCGCCCTTCGGCTTTGTCGGCGTCATCCTGATCGGTATCCTTTTGACCCTTGTCGTCACCTTCATTCTGTGGCGCAAGGATATGCTCTGAATCTGAAATACACGAAACCCTCGGAGTGAGCGCTTCGAGGGTTTTTCTTGCGTGAAAATGGTATAATCGGGTAGTATACTAGTGACTAGTGACTGGTGACTGGTGACTCTCTCGTATCGTCATTTCGAGCGAAGCGAGAAATCTTTTTCGTTCGCGACCCATCGGATGATGTCAGAAAACCCCAAACGGGAAACCTGCTATCCTCAAAACCTTCGGGTATCGCTCTATTTATACTTCGCGGTGCTTAGATCCTTCGACTCAGTTCTCCTATTTCAGATAAGCCATTTTTAACATACGACGTTTTTCTCCGCTCAGGATGACGAAATGCGCCGCACCACCATTTCTCATTTCTAATTCAAGCGAGGGTTTTATTCATAATCTAGGGACGGCACGCCCAAGGGGCTAACCCTGAACCTTGAACCCGCCAACCTGAACCCTCTAACTATTTCTCCATCATCCGATCGGCTTCTTTGATGGCAGCGATGCCGTCTTTGCAGTAGGCATCAGCGCCGATGGAGGCGGCGTAGTCTTTCGTGACGACGGCGCCTCCTGTCAGGATGGAGACGGCGGGGCATTTCTCTTTGACGAGGGAAACGGTCTTTTCGAGCTCCGGAAGGGTGGTGGTCATGAGGGAGCAGAGGCCGACGAGATCCGCGTGGTGTTCTTCGATGGCGGAGAGGAAGGCTTCGGGGGCGACGTCCTTGCCGAGGTCGATGACGCGGTAGCCGCTGTTTTCAAGAAGGGCAGAGACGATATTCTTGCCGAGGTCGTGGATGTCGCCCTGCACGGTGCCAAGGATCAGTGTACCTTTGGCAGCCGTGGCGGCTTCGGGGAGCATTTCCTTGATGACCTTGAAGGCGGCCTGCATAGCTTCGGCGCTCATCATGACCTGCGGGAGGAAGACTTTCCCTGCGCCGTAGCCGTCACCGATCTCGGTCATGGCAGCGGTGAGGCCGCTCTGGATGATCTCTTCCGATGAGAGCCCGGCTTCGATGGCACGCTTTACCGCACTCGCAGCTTCTTCCTTTTCCCCCTGTTTCACAGCGGCCTTTACTTGGGCAAGCGGCGGGAGGTCTTGCACAGGCAGAGCTGTGGCTGATGCGGCCGGGGCATCCTGAGCTTCCTGGATGAAGTGCAGGGCGCCTTTGTCAAAGCCGAGGAGCAGCTTGGCATTGGTGAAGGCATCCTTCACGCCCTGATCGAGCGGATTCACGATGGGGGCATTCATGCCGCAGGCGAGTGCCATGGTGAGGAAGGCCGCATTGATGCGGGGGCGGCAGGGGAGGCCGAAGGAAACATTGCTTGTCCCCATGACGCAGGGGAAGCCGAATTCTTTTTTGTACAGCTTGATGGTACGCAGGGTCTCGCTCGCGCCTCTGTCCCCGGAGCCGACGGTGAGGACGAGCGGGTCAAGGAGAAGGTCTTCTTTGCGGAGTCCGGCAGCAAGGGCTTTTTTCTCGAGATAGCGAATGATGCGGACGCGTTCTTCAGCGGTCTCCGGCAGATTTCCCTTCTCGATCGGAAGGAGCAGGAGAGCGGCGCCGTAGGTCTTGGCAAGACGGAGCATCGCGTCTAAGCGTTCTTCGTTCTCTGCATTGGCTGAATTGATGAGCGGGCGGCCCGGATACAGCTTCAGGGCTTTTTCAAGGACCTTCGGGTCGGTGCTGTCGATGGAGAAGGGAACGGGGCAGAGCATGGAGAGCTGGGAGATCGCTGTCTCCATGAGAGCGACCTGGTCTACCCCGGGGACGCCCATATTCACGTCGAGGATGTCAGCGCCCGCATCGACTTCCGCGAGGGCTTCTTTCTTGACGGAGGTGAAGCTGCCTGCCTTCAGGTCTTCTCTCATTTTTTTGCGGCCGGTCGGATTGATGCGTTCGCCGATCTTGACGGGAGCATAGGCATCGCCGATGAAGACGGTCTGTGTCCGCGAGGTGAGTGCCGTGAAGGGCGGGATCTTTTCTTTCGGAGAGATCGTCACATCGCTGAGGGCGAGGACTTCTTCACGGATATGATCCGGCGTCGTGCCGCAGCAGCCGCCGAGGAAGGATACACCGGCTTTGGCAAATTCCGGTGCCCAGCTGCCGAAGTCTTTCGGCGTGAGTGGGAAATGTGTCTCGCCATTTTCCAGCACCGGCATGCCGGCATTCGGCTGGATGATGATGGGCTTATTCGTGTAAGGGACCATCTGCTTCGCGGCTTCCAGCAGCTTTTTGGGGCCGACGGAGCAGTTCGCACCGATGACGTCTGCGCCCATGGCATCCAGAAGGATGACAGCGGCTTTCGGGTCGGTGCCGGTGATGGTGCGGCCGTCTTCTGCATAGGTCATCTGGCAGATGACAGGAAGGTCGCAGGCCGTCTTGGCAGCGATGAGGGCGGCCTTCATCTCCTGAATGTCGATGATGGTCTCGATGATGAGCGAGTCTGCTCCCGCATTGGCAAGGGCTTTTGCCAGACGGTAGTAGTTCTCGCAGGTCTCATCGAAGGAAAGATCGCCCAAGGGGGAGATGAATTTCCCTGTCGGGCCCATATCACCGGCGATCTTTACACGGTTTCCGCAGGCTGTACGAACATTTCGCACAGCGGCTTCACAGATGGCTTCCACCTTATCTGAAAGATCATAGTCTGCGAGCTTGATGGGGGAGGTGCCGAAGGTATTCGTCGTGATATAGTTACTTCCTGCGTCTGCGTATTCCTTATGGATGCGCTGTACAATGTCCGGGTGGGTGATATTGTAGTAGTCTGGGCAGTCTCCTGTCGAGAGACCATAGCGCTGCAGCATGGTACCCATGCCGCCGTCAAAAAAAATCATAGTGGTTCTCCTTTTTATTATTGTATTATATATTTCATTATTATAGCGTAGGGGGGAAAGAAGTGGCTAGGGATTGGGATTCGCGGTTCAGGGGGCGCAAAAAATGACGATACGAGAGAGTCTGATGTCTCCCAGTCACCAGTCACCTATATTATAGATTCCGAAATGGACAGCTCATGAGTCCGCACGCCCGGCATTTCGCCGGAGCGGGGCGGGCGCTGCATTGAGAGATGCCGATGATGGCAGAGACGGACTTCCTCGGGAAAAGCATGGCGTGGTCGGTCACATGGATACCGATCGTTTCTGCACCGATCGCGCGGCAGAAATCAGGCTGCTGCGTGACAGGCCAGTCCCCGTAGCCGGGGGAGAAGCGCCAGACCGTATGCTGTCCGCTTCGCGCGGCCTCTCTTTGGATCAGGGCATCGACCTGATCAGCGAGGTGCTCGACGGCAGCGGTAGCGGCGGCATCGAGGAGAAGCCCCTGCAGGTACTCGCCGCTCTTAAAATGCGCATCGGATGCCTTCTCGATTTCTTCGCCCACCGTGACAGCGAGTACGCCGACGGACCAGGCATGGGAAAGGTGCTTCAAGATCGAGCGGCCGGTCAAGGTCAGCGGATGCGCTCCGTCGATCGTCCCGTTTTCCGGGTCGTAGGGGAGGATCTGCCAGATGCCTCTCGGCTCGGCGAGGGCAAGTGCTTCCCTTATGGCGCTGTCGATGGCGTCTTGGGGAAATTCCTTCACCTTCGGAGATAGTCCCGCATAGCGCATCATTTCTTTTTGATCGATCTGGAACAATGTTCCGTTGAATAGTGGCATAGGGTCTCCTTTGGAAGCCTGAAAAACGGAAAAATCAATAAAAAAATCCTTCATCCCTCTAGGGACGAAAGATTCGTGGTACCACCCAATTTCACTCATGCATCACTGCACGGGTCTTCACAGGTACGCCGGCAAAGCCTTGATACCCTCGCGCTGTATCGGGCGTCCCCGGGATGCTTCATGATTCAGCCTTCCTGGCTCGGAGTCCATCTTCTGCAGATATCTCAATGCTTCTTTTCACCATACGAAGCTCTCTTGGAATGCCGTCTCTGCGTACTCTTCTCTTCATTGCCACTGTGTAATTGTATGTAACTATAGCATATGAGCGGGGGAGTGTCAAATGGATGGGAAGGCATTTTTTAGGACGCCTTGACCTTGGTTTTCCGCTTTTTACCATTCTGCTCTTGCTTTTTTTCATACATGCATTAGAATTTAAAGAAAAGCTTTTTATATACGAGGTCTAACTATGAAAATATCCAATTCTTCTCTTTCCATCCGAAGCAAGATGACGCTCATCCTGGATACGGGGCAGCTGATGATGGAGAGTGGGGCAGGGAGCAAGCGTATCGTGCGTGACATGCTCCGCACAGCGGCCTGCCTTGGCATCTACTGGGAAGATGTACAGATCCATATCACATACTCTACCATCATGATCAATGTCGATGATGGGGAAAAGGCATATACGATGTTCCGCAAATGCTACCGCCATGGCATCAATATGACGGCTCTTCTGCAGACGAGTGAGGCCAGCTGGGAAGCTCTGTATAAAAACGAATCCTATGATAATTTCCGCCTTCGCCTGAATTATATCAGGCAGAATTTTAGAAATCGCATTTATCCGGAGTGGATGATCATTCTGGCCATCGGACTGGCATCAGCGGCATTCTGTCTGATTTTCGGCGGTCATGCTGTCGATGCGCTCTTCACCATGCTGGCAGCGATGGTGGGAGCTCTGGTGAAGTATGGCTGCAACCGTCTTGAGGTGAATGGGTATGTCACCATTGCCATCTCCGCGTTCTTTGCGACGCTCACGGCCTATGGGACGATGTATCTTCCCGGGGCGACGAATCCGTTTCTCCCTGTGGTGGCATCGGCGCTCACCTTGATCCCCGGCGTGCCACTCATCAATGGGGTCGATGATTTTCTGAACAGCTACTTGACATCCGGGATGACGCGATTCACGCACACGGTCCTCATCATGCTGGCGATGACCTTTGGGATCGCAGGCGCTGTCAGTCTGACGAATGTCCCCAGCTTCACCGAAGTACCGATCGCGCCGGAGCATTTGTACATCATGCAGGCACTGGCAGCCGCTATGGCAGCATTGGGGTTTTCTATCATGTTCAATGTGCCAAGGCGCTATATCATCGCAGCCTGCCTCGGGGCCGTCCTCACGGTGGATACGAGAAATATTTTGATGGTATCCTTCCATATGGGGATGGCGAGTGCCTCCTTCCTCGGAGCCGCGTTGCTCTCCGTCTTCTATTTCGCTGTCTCCCGCTACTTCCATGCCCCTGTCTTTGTGGTCACGATACCGGCGATCATTCCGCTGATCCCGGGCGTGCTGCTCTATCGTTTCCTGTTTGCCATCATTGATATCGGACAGATCGATCTGATCGAGTTGCTGACGGCTTTCAAAACAGGTGTCGAGGCGATGCTTATCATTCTGGGGCTCTCTCTTGGTGCGACTCTCCCGGATGCGATCGCGCATCAGTACATCGAGCGATCGAAGCGGAAAAATCTGGAGAAGCTTCTCAAGCGAAGAGATGGCATAGAAGCGGATATCCGGAAAGCAGCGGATCTGGACAAGGCGAGCGGAAGAGGATAACTATTATGAATGAGGAATGAGGAATGAGGAATGAAGGTGGCGGCTTCGCCGAGATCGAGGGCTCAGGTCGCAGCTGTTCTGGCATTCGTTATCTCACATACGACGTTTCTCGCCGCTCAGGATGACGAAACGGGGCGATGCCCGAAGGTAGTATTCAAGTCACTAGTCACTCGGCACCCCTGATCCCTAGCCACTAATCCCTGGCTACTCATCCCTGCTTTCAAACTTCTCGCGGTAACGCCTGAACCCATCAACTTTTCCTATGGTATTGCATGTAACTATTTGAAAAAGGAAGAAAGGAAACCATCTCTATGACTGCAAAAGCAAAAATGACCGATCTCGTACTTCAGGTCCGTGTCGAAAACGGAACCAAAGCTGACGGCAAGGCGGCCGTGAAAAATATCAATTTCAACCAGCTGAAGCTGGATGCCACGGATCAGCAGCTCTTGGATGCCGGTCATGCGGCAGCGGGACTGCAGTCCCACGCCCTTCAGGGTCTGCGCCGCGTCGTCACCAGTGAACTTGCCGATGAATAAGCGGCTGGTATAAGAGAAAGAGTCGTGAGAGATCACGGCTCTTTTTTGCGTGGGATCAAAGGGGCGGGCGGCAGCGCTTGGCAGATCGGCGAAGCTGGCTGAGGCGTGCTGTTTTTATGCTATAATATAAATAAATGATTGTACCCAAAGAAGGAGGATCCATCATGATCCATATCAGTTCGAAGACGGCTGCGATCCTTGCGGCTTTTACGGCAGTCAGCGCGCCGCTCATGCTGGCGGGTTGCGGACAGGAGGCGCCGAAGGGGGAGGCGCTGACGGATGAGAATGGCCGCACGTACCATCTCATCAAGAATGAGGATGGCACAGAGACGGCGAAGTATGATAATGGGGACGAGGTCACATTCCGCCGTGATGAGAATGATAACTTGAACTACGTTTCCGGGATGTCCTCGCTCCTTCCGATGATGCTGATGAGCTACTTCCTCTTTCATGGCATCGGCGGCTATCAGGGGCATTATGACAGGAATACGGGCAATGTATTAAATGATAAGCGTCCGGCGTACACGCAGACCCAGCAGCCGGGTGCGGCCGCCGGGACGGCGGCGGGGACGGCGGTGAAGCAGGGGCAGCCGTCTTCGGGCAAGACCTCTGTCAGTGCGCCGGCCGGCGGCAAGACCGGCTTTGGCGGTGCGGGCGTGAGAAGCGGAGGTGCCTCCTGATGGAAAAAACGTACATGGATGACATCGATCGGACGATATTTCCCTATGTCGAGTATCCGGGCTATCCCTTCCGCTATCCGACGCATTTGCCGCTCGTGATCGAGAAGAAACAGGCGGATCTCCTCCGGCGGGTGAGCGCGGCGCTCTATGCGATCTTCGCAAAGGCTGTCCGGCGTTTTCAGTCGCAGAGCGATGAGTTTTTCGATGAGATGGAGATCCCGAAGAAGATGCGAAGGTATCTTCACGAAGGCAATGCGATGAAGGATCTTCCGAGCTGGCTCTCGCGCTTTGACTACGTGATGGATCAGTCGGGACGGATCCAGATGGTGGAGATCAATGCGGACACGCCATGCGCGGAGATCGAGGCCTACTATGCGAATGGTGTCGCGGCGCGGTATTTCTTCAAAGAGGATCCGAATGAAGGCGAGTGGGATCGTTTGCGGAGCTGGATGAAGGATATTTTCCTTCGCTGCTGTGGCGGAAAGAGCCGCGAGGAGCTGCTCGCGCATCCGGTGCTGTTTTCGTGCTTAGATGACTACGTGGAGGACCTCGGGACGACGCGCTTCCTCATGCAGGCGATGCAGGATGCGATCGATCCCTCGATGAGAGACACCATCGTCTTCGAGTCCTTCTACCATCTGGCGGTGATGGAGGACGGAAGCCTCGCGCTTCCTGATGGGAGGACCGTCTCCTTCCTCTATCGCATGCATCCGATGGAGATCCTCATCGAAGAGACGGCGGATCAGGATGCGTCCTCTCTGGGAGAGCTTTTGATGGATGGGTACAAGGCGGGAAAATTCCATATGATGAATCCGCCGGAGTCGCTCATCATGCAGTCGAAGGGTTTTCAGGCGCTCATCTATGCGCTGATGGAAAAGAGCCCCTCCTTCTTCACGGAGAAGGAGAAGGAGATCATCCGCACCTACCTTCCGGAGAGCTATTTCCAGCGTGATTTCAGGCTCGGAGATATGCCCGAGGATTCTCTCTGGATCAGAAAGCCCATCTGGGGCCGTGAAGGGCGCGGAATCGAGATCATCAATGGCCGCGGGGAGAAAATCTACCGGAAGAAAATAGACAGCGATGACTATGTGGTGGCGCGGGACAGTGATTCGAATCTCGTACAGCGCTGCGTCCCGCAGCAGAAGGTCATCACGAAAACGGATGTCGGCATCATGGAAGGCTATGTGACCCTGTCCTGCTTCATGTTAGGCGATACGCCCTCTGCGCTCTATGCCCGTTTCAGTGATGAACGCATCGCAGGAAATGAAGCGTACTGGATACCGGTGCTGTATTAAGGAAATGCTGATTCAATCGCAGGATCAGCTTTTGCAAGAATTTTTATGCATAGCTCCGCGTCGAGTTTTATAAAGGGCGATGCCCGAAGGTGGTAAGCAGTCACCAGCCACTCGAAACCACTCATCCCTGCTTTCAAACTACGGGGTTCAACGGGTGCAAAAGGTTCTAAGGGTTCAACGGGTTCCGGTGGCGGCTTCGCCGCATTTTAGATGACGGTATTCTCGTATCGTCAGCTTTCCCCTCGAGGGGAAGGTGCCCCGTAGGGGCGGATAGGGCACTGGCGGTATGAAAGACAGATGAGAAAAGCGGAGAGGTGCGCGGCACATGTGGGGAAAGCCGCTTATATTTTATCTGCATCGAAAAAGCCGCAGAGGGAATCGCTGGATTCACTCTGCGGCTTTTTCGATGGAAACAGGGAGAAAAACGGCAAGCGGGCATCGCCTATATACTTGCGGCGAAGCCGCCACAACAACCCTGAACTCTGAAGTTTGAAAGCAGGGATGAGTGGCTAGTGACTAGTGACTAGTGACTGGTAGCTAGGGATTAGTGGCTAGGGATTAGGTTTGCGATACGAGAAAACCGCTAGTTTCAGACCTCCGCGGCGCTTCCATGCTTTTATGCGCCGCACCTTCCCCGTTGAACCCTCAGAACCTATAGAACCTTCTGAACCTCTTTCCCAATGAAATCAAAGGGAAACTCGCCCGATGAGCTAACCCTGAACCCTTAAACCTTCTTACTTCGTCCCGAAGATGCGGTCGCCGGCATCGCCGAGGCCCGGGAGGATGTATTTCTTTTCATTCAGCTGACGGTCGAGGGAGGCGGTATAGATCGGAACGTCCGGATGTGCCTGGTTCACGATCTCGACACCTTCCGGAGCAGCGACGAGACACATGAATTTGATATTCTTGACGCCTTTTTCTTTCATCATGTCGATGGCTGCGACGGCGCTGCCTCCGGTAGCGAGCATCGGATCGACAAGGATAAAGTCGCGATTTTCCACATCCGGGAGCTTGCAATAGTATTCGATCGGCTTGGCGGTGACAGGATCGCGGTAGAGGCCGATGACGCCGATGCGGGCAGACGGCATGAGTTCGGTGAGGCCTTCCACCATGCCGAAGCCGGCGCGCAGGATCGGGACGATGCCGAGCTTCTTGCCGGCGACCTGTTTTCCTGTCGCTTTTTCGAGCGGTGTCTCGATAGCGACATCTTCGAGCGGCAGATCGCGGGTGAGCTCATAGCCCATCAGGAGCGTGATCTCCTGCAGCAGACGGCGGAACTCACCGGAGCTGGTTTCTTTCTTTCTCATAATGGTCAGCTTGTGCTGGATCAGCGGATGATCAATGACATGGATATGCATAATGGCCTCCTCAGTGAAATACAGAGTGAATAGGAAGTAGCGATTTTTGCTTTTCTCATTGTAGCACAAATGAGAGAGGTTTGGGGGAGGGACGGCCCTTTGCTTGCGTGCGAATGTTTCGCTTGAATAAGAAATGTGAAATGAGAAATGCGAAGTGCTGGTGCGGCGCGTTTCGTCATCCTGAGCGGAGGGAAACATCGTATGTTAGAAAATGGCTTATCTGAAACAGGAGAACTGAGTCGAAGGATCTAAGCACCGCGGAGTATCAATAATGGCGAGGCCCGAAGGTGGCATTTCAGTCACCAGTCACCAGTCACCAGTCACGAGTGACTAGTCACTAGTCACTCGAGGCTACTAATCCCTAGCTACCAGTCACTAGTTCTCCTCATCCCTGCTTTCAAACTTCAGGGCACGCCCCACGAGCGAACCCTGTTTTCTTAAACCTTTCTTTAATGACAATTTCCGAAGAATGTTGTAAAATGAAAGACAGTATGACAGAAATGAATTTTTATACCTTTATATATAGTTTGAGGTCCATATAGCTCCCAGTAAAGAAAAGAGGAATCCTATGAAATCCAATAAACTGACATCCCTTCTCTGCGCGCTGGCTCTGACAGGGGCGGTGATGCCGCTTTCTATGGCAGAGGCGGCAGAGCCGGCTCCGGCTGCAGCCGCCCAGGAAGCACCTGCTGAAGGTGTGAACTACACCGATGCCCTGATGAAGGGGCTGTCTCTGACGCTTCCTGATGTCCAGAGCGCGGTCGAGTCAGGCACGTTCAAGAATCTTTCGCCAGAAGCGCCTAAGCCTGCAGAGCCGGAGCCCGCTCCGCTGCCAGAACCAGAGCCGGAACCAGAGCCGGAACCGGAACCCGAACCTGCGCCTGCCCCGGCACCGGCGGCGAAGTATACCGCAGATCAGGGGAGCGCAGCCGCCGAGATCGGATCCGATGGTGCGTATGACGGCATGACCTACAGCTCGGACAAAGCAGATGAGAATGCGCTCCGCGTCTCCATGGCATACATCACCGCGAAGGGCGATACCATCACGAAGTCTGGGGATACCTCGAGCGCAGAAAACAGTGACCTTTACGGGATGAATGCGGCACTGCTCGTGACCCATGGCGGACACGGGGCTTTCACGGATGTGAAGATTTCCAGCACAGGAAACGGCGCGACGGGCGCCTATGGCTACAGCAAGGGCACGTATATCAATCTGACGAATGCAGAGATCTCCACCACGGGCGCGCAGGCTTCCGGCGTCGAAGTCTCCCAGCGTGCGATGATGAAGGTGCAGGACTCGACTGTTTCCACGACAGGAAATCAGTCGGCAGCGATTCGTATTTCTAAAAACGGCGGCATCCTTCTCACCGAAAACTCTGCCTTCACCGCTTCCGGCGCGAATGCACACGGCATCTATACCCAGGGCGATGTGACCGTCACAGGCGGGACTGTCAAGGCGGAAAAGACCAAGGCAGCCGTCATCAAAAATATCAGCTCCATCACGCTCGATGGAGCGACGCTCGAAGGCAATGAGACAGGCTCGCTTCCTTACAATATCGTCATGTACTCGGATGCCGACGCGATCGGTGTCACGGGGACGCAGCAGTTCGAGGCGAATCAGGCAAGCCTCATCTCTCATAAGGGCGGTATGTTCTATGTGACCGGCACCCACTGCCGCATCACGCTGAAGGACAGCACGCTCACGCAGGATGAAACGGCGCCTGTCTTCACCATCACAGGCAATGACGGCGGCTACGGCTGGGGCGATGCGGGCGCGAACGGCGGTCACGCGGAAGTCATCCTGTCGCATCAGATCCTGAATGGCGATATTCTCCTCGATACCATCTCGGATATCAATCTCAGTATCAAAGACCAGTCCACCTGGACCGGTGCGATCACCATCGCGCCGAATGCTCAGGAGGGCGCTCCGTACAAGACCAATGCTGATGTCTTCATTGCGGAAGGCTCTACATGGAACCTGACCGCAGACTCTCAGATCACCAGCCTCTTCAATCTGGGCACGATCCATTACAACGGACACACCATCACACTTGCCGATGGGACGGTCATGAAGGAATAAATTGACAGAAATAGAAGATCACGCGGTGCGAGGTAGTCGCATGGCGTGATTTTTTATTTGAGACTGAAGTTTGAAAGCAGGAATGAATGGCTAGGGATTAGGAGCCTCGAGTGACTAGTGACTGGTGACTGGGGCTCTTCGGCATCGTCATCCCGAGCGCAGCCCTCGATCTCTACTGCCCTGCAGGAATCAGCGCGTATGCGCTGAGGGAAAACGATGTCTTGGTGCTGCCTCACATCAGGCAATGAGCGTTCTGCAATATAGATTTCTCGGCTGCGCTCGAAATGACGACAGCGCGAAGCGCTATCAAAACTCCGCGGCGCTTAGATCCTTCGACTCAGTTCTCCCGTTTCAGATAAGCCATTTTTTAACATACGACGTTTTCCTCCGCTCAGGATGACGAAATGCGCCGCACCACAACCTTGAACCTTGAACCTTGAACCCTGAACCCTGAACCTTGATTTCCTCTTGACGCAGCCCTTTCACTAGTGCTATAAATAAAACTATATTTCATATGATATGCGTGCGGCGTATAGCCGTACCTCTCTTTTTCCGTCTGGAGGGATCCCTATGAACTTCAAAAAAGCCATCCTCGTATCGGCTACAGTCCTCGCGGCTGCTGGCATCATCGCAGGCTGCGGTGACCAGAAAGCCGCGTCCTCTGCTTCTTCCGCAGCTGCCAAAGAAACCACCATCAAGGTCGGCGTATCCCCTGTACCGCACGCTGAGATCGTCGGCGTTGTGAAAGACAAGCTCGCCAAAGAAGGCGTCAAGGTCGAAATGGTCGAATTCACCGACTATGTCCAGCCGAACCTGGCCCTTGCGGATAAGAGCCTCGATGCGAACTTCTTCCAGCATAAACCATATCTGGATGAATTCTGCAAATCCAAAGGCCTGAAGCTGACATCCTTGGGAGCTGTCCATCTCGAACCGATGTGCGTGTATTCCAAGAAGCTGAAGTCTTTGAATGATCTTGCTGACGGTGCGCATGTAGCCATTCCGAATGATCCGACCAATGGCGGCCGTGCCCTCCTCGTCCTCCAGTCTGCCGGTCTCATCAAACTGAAGGAAGGCGCTCCGATCACCGCGACCCCGCAGGATATCGCAGAGAACCCGAAGAACCTGGAATTCTCCGAACTGGAAGCCCCGCAGCTTCCGCGTGCCCTGGAGGATGCGGATATCGCGATCATCAATATGAACTTCGCCCTCGAAGCGAAGCTCGATCCGAAGAGTGCCATCTACAGCGAAGGCTCCGACTCCCCGTATGCGAATATCGTAGCTGTCCGTGAAGGTGATGAAAACCGTCCGGAACTCCAGAAGCTCATGAAAGCGCTCACAAGCAAAGAAGTCAAGGACTTCATCGAAAAGAAATACGGCGGCTCTGTCAAGACCGTATTCTGATCGCGCCTTTGAAGAAAAACTCCCCGAAAGGGGAGTTTTTTGTTGGGGCGGTGACTAGTGACTGGAAAAAGTCAGACTCTCTCGCATTGTCATTTCGAGCGAAGCGAGAAATCTTTGTCATTCGCGGTCAAACAAATCATGTTAGAAAAGCGCAAACGGGAAACCTGATCTCTTGGAAACCTTTGGGTATTGCCTCCTATATATTGCGCCGCCCCGCCCTACCCATAGACCTCATAGAACCTGCCGAACCTCTTTCGCACGCAATCAAAGGGCGCCCTGCCCCATGGGCTAACCCTGAACCCTGAACCCTGAACCCCGAACCCTTTCCCATTCTCTATTGCTGAACAGTTTCCCATTCTATATAATGATATACTGAGATAGGATCATAGAAAAATATCATTTCCCACGTCAGGAGCCCTCCATGCGATTCCTTGCTTCGAAAAAGAACATCCAGAATCTTTTATATGCGACACTCTTTCTGCTGCCGCTTCATCCCTATGTGTTTTACGTGACACTTCTCCCATGCCTTCTTCTCTGGGCAGTGAATCATTGCCCCAGAGGCGAAGTGAAATGCGTGCGCCCTCGCCTCTGGGGACTGCCGGCGGTCTTTTTGGCGTGTGCCTTTTTCTCCGGCTTCCACTCTCCCGATCCTGCCTTTTCACTCATGAACTGGGCCTTCCAGCCATTGATGTATGCCGCGATCTACCTTTTGATCCTTTCACTTCTTTCCTCCGTGCGGGAAAAAGAGAAGGCGCTCTATGCCTTCCTGGCAGGAGCCATCTGCGTGGCCGCCTATGGCTTCATCCAGTATGCGAATGTGGCAGGCATGGCAGCTGATATGACGGCGCAGAGCTGGGTCGATCCCGAGAGATTTCCTCTCCTTCGGCGCCGCATGTATTCGACACTGGAAAATCCGAATCTCCTCGGGGCCTATGCTGTCATGATCATCAGCATCCTCACTGCTTTCTTTCTCAGGGAGCGGCAGAAAAAAAGGAAATGGGCTTTTGCCATCATTCTCTTCATCCTGCTTCTCTGTCTTGCGCTGACCTATTCACGCGGCGCATGGCTGAGCCTTGCGGCCATCGTCTTAGGACTCACTCTCTTCTATGACAAGCGATTCGGCTTTCTTTTCTTCCTCATCCCTCTCGTTCTTCTCTTCTACCACGGACAGATGGTCGAGCGTTTTCTGTCCCTTTTCTCCGGCGAAGACACCTCTGTCGGCCTGCGCTTTGCCCTGTGGGAGAGCACCATCGCCATGATCGAAGAGCACCCGCTTCTCGGCGTGGGGTGGGGGAGCTATTATCTGGCCTATCCCGATTACAACTTCTTTATTCAGGATGAGCACGTCCTCATCTTCCATGCGCACAATATGTATCTCAATATGCTCGCCGAAGTCGGCATCATAGGCGGAGTAGCCTTCCTTCTGACCTTCTTCGCCCAGGGCTTCCTCTGCTGGAAGCTCTACCGGGGCAAGGCCAGCCTCTTCACGCGAACGATGGGGCTTGGCGGCCTGCTCATGGTCATGGCCATCGCCGTCATCAGCATGAGCGACCATGTCCTCTTCGGACGCTCGATCTCCTTCTGCTTCTGGAGCCTTTCCGCACTTTGCGTAGGAAGCGGGGACTGGTGAGCGGTTATCGGGGGAAAGCGTGAAGGGGGCAGCGATGCCAAAAGCGATGCACCGGTCCTCACAGATCACCTTTGCAGGAAGCCTTCGGGTGCGGCCCTGCGGCGCTCCCCTGTACCATTTCTATAACCTGCACTGCGAGGATCATCGCTTTCATAGCCTGTATACTCTGAGTCACATGATTGATGATTTGTCTAATAGGAATTATTTATAACATACCTATGAGAATTTTAAAAACAAAGAACTTACTTTTTACGAACCTTTCGAAAAAAGTGTGATATAATAACAGTGATGACTGAAGAGGTCACAAATACAGTCGGTGAGACCGATGATACCAAGGAGGAGTTTTTCTGATGTTATGAGACATGTTTACATGCGGTCATAGGAAAGCAGAAAGGACTCCTTTTTCTTTTATACTTCGGAAGCACGGCTGTGTTTTTATGAGGCAAAAAGTTCCAGACCATAGAGAAAGCTCAAAGAGGTACTGGACTTTTGATATTTTTATATTTTTGGGAGGATGATAGTAATGATCGACACCAATGATAGCGAATTCCTTAGCAGAATTGAAAGTGCAGATCTGAAAGCAAAAATCTGTGATGCTAAAACTGCAGCAGCTATGATTCAGGCAGGCGACATCCTTGGTATTTCCGGATTCACCCCATGCGGCTATCCGAAGATCACCATGCATGAACTCGCAGAACGTATGAAAGAAACCCCATTCCAGGTAGACGTATGGACTGGCGCTTCTACTGGTTCCCAGATTGATACTGAACTGGTCGCTGTAAACGGCATCAGAAACCGTATGCCATACCAGACCAACGGCAACCTCAGAAAAGCCATCAATGCAGGCAGCATCAACTATTATGACCTTCACCTGTCCCATGTAGCTCAGCAGATCCGTGCTGGCTTCTTCACCAACGTGAAGGGTGAACGTGTCACCGGCCCAGATTTCGCAGTAGTAGAAGTCTGCAAGATCGGACCGAACGGCGAACTGTACCCGACCACTGCTATCGGCAACTCTCCGGTATTCGTAGATACCGCTAAGAAAGTCATCGTAGAAGTCAACACCACCCAGCCGCTGGAACTCGCTGGCATGGCTGATATCTACATGAGAAAGAACCCGCCGCACTGCGAACCGATTCCGATCAAAACTGCTGGCGACCGCGTAGGCACTCCTTACATCCCATGCGATCCGGCAAAGATCGTTGCTATCGTTCCATGCGATCTGCCAGACGTTACCCGCGCACTCGCTCCGCTCGATGACGACGCAGAAGCAATGGGCAACAACCTGATCGATTTCCTGAAAAATGAAGTCGCTCATGGCAGACTGCCGGAAAACCTGCTCCCACTGCAGTCCGGTGTAGGCAACGTAGCAAACGCTGTTATCCATGGCCTCGTAGAATCCGACTTCAAGAACCTTTCCGTATACACCGAAGTTATTCAGGATGGCATGTTCGATCTGATCGATAAAGACAAGATCGACATGATCTCCGGTACTTCCCTCTCCCCATCCCCGGATGGACTGAAACGCTTCTACGACAACATCGACAGATACAGCAAGAAGATCATCCTTCGTCCGCAGGAAATCTCCAACAACGGCGAAGTAGCTCGTCGTCTCGGCGTCATCGCTATGAACACCGCTCTGGAAATGGATATCTACGGCCACGTAAATTCCACCCATGTAAGCGGCACCAAGCTGATGAACGGTATCGGCGGCTCCGGCGACTTTGCTCGTAACGGCTTCCTGTCCTGCTTCTTCTGCCACAGCACCGCTAAGGGCGGCAAGATCTCCGCAGTTGTTCCGATGTGCTCCCATGTTGACCACACCGAACATGATACCCATGTATTCATTTCTGAACAGGGCGTCGCTGATGTTCGCGGCCTGTCCCCGAAAGAAAGAGCAAAGGTCATCATCAACAACGTCGCTCATCCGTCCTTCAGAGATCAGCTCATGGACTACTACGAAAGAGCATGCGCAGCTTGCGGCGAAAGCCAGACCCCGCATCTCCTTCAGGAAGCATTCAAATTCCATGAAAGCCTCGCTGAAAACGGCGATATGCACTTCAAGAAATAATTTAATTCTTCAAGAAGCCGCATGAGGCAAGGCATTTAATGCTTTACAAATACAGATAATACTGTATAATTACCTATGGTGATATCTGTCACACGACAGTGTCAATACATGGGTCAGCAAGAGTCCCCAATCGCTGCTGCAAGAAGACTCAAATGAGCGCTGCAGCAGCCAAAGGCTTTGCGTGACCCCATTGGGAAGATAGATCCTATGTAAGTGGTAAGAAGAACACAAAGTCGCGGCCACCGAAGTCAAGGAAAAGCTTCCTAGAGTTTTACATACTTACTTTTTTAGGAGGAAGATGAACTCATGTCTAACGAATCCCTGAAAGCTAAACTTGCAGCTTACAATGACACCTATGCAAAACAGTGCGCAAAACATCCGGAAAGAGTTGGTCTGAAACACAAGAACCTGTACACCCCACTCGATCTCGAAGGTTTCGACTATGAAAGAGACCTCGGATTCCCGGGCGAATATCCATACACCCGTGGCGTACAGCCGACCATGTACCGTGGCAAACTCTGGACCATGCGTATGTATGCTGGTTTCTCCACCGCTGAAGAATCCAACAAACGTTACAAATACCTGATCGCTAACGGCGGCACCGGCCTGTCCTGCGCATTCGACCTGCCAACCCAGATCGGCTATGACTCCGACGACAAAATGTCCGCTGGCGAAGTTGGTAAAGTAGGCGTAGCTATCGACTCTCTCTACGATATGGAAAGACTGTTCGACGGCATCGACCTCGGCAAAGTTTCCACTTCCATGACCATCAACGCACCGGCTTCCGTACTGCTGGCTATGTACATCGCTGTAGCTGAAAAACAGGGCGTTCCGGCAGCTGCTCTTCGCGGCACCATCCAGAACGATATCCTGAAAGAATACGCAGCTCGCGGCACCTACATTTTCCCGGTTAAACCGTCCATGCGTCTGATCACCGATATCTTCGAATACTGCTCCGTAAACGTACCGAAGTGGAACACCATTTCCATTTCCGGCTACCATATCCGTGAAGCAGGCTCCACCGCTGCTCAGGAAATCGCATTCACCATCGCTGATGGTATCGCATACATCGAAGCAGCTCTGAAAGCTGGCATGAAGATCGATGAATTCGCAGGCCGTCTGTCCTTCTTCTGGAACGCTCACAACAACGTACTCGAAGAAGTTGCAAAATTCCGTGCATCCCGTCGTCTGTGGGCTACCATTCTGAAGGAAAGATTCCATGCAGAAAACCCGAAGTCCATGAAACTGCGTTTCCACACCCAGACCGCTGGTTCCATGCTGACCGCTCAGCAGCCAAACAACAACATCATCCGTGTTGCTCTCCAGACCGCTGCAGCAGTTATGGGCGGAACCCAGTCCCTGCACACCAACTCCCGCGATGAAGCTCTGGCTCTGCCGACCACTGAATCCGTAACCATCGCTCTGCGTACCCAGCAGATCGTAGCTTACGAATCCGGCCTGGCTGACGTAGTTGATCCGCTCGGCGGCTCCTACTATGTTGAAGCTATGACCAATGCTATCGAAGCAGAAGCTAAAGAATACATCCGCAAGATCGATGAAATGGGTGGCGCAGTAGAAGCTATTGATAAAGGCTACATCCAGAAAGAAATTCAGGACGCTGCTTACGCTTGGCAGATGTCTGTTGAATCCGGCGAAAGAACCATCGTTGGCGTCAATAAATTCACCATGGAAGAACCACCGGTTACCGGCCTTCTGAAGATTGACGCATCCGTTGGCGAAAAGAAGAAAGCTCAGCTCGCTCAGGATAAAGCAAACCGTGACCAGGCTAAAGTTGCTGAAGAACTGGCTAAACTTGAAAAAGCAGCTCAGACTCCGGCTGAAGGCCCAGACCACGTCAACCTTATGCCAGTCATCCTCGACTGCGTACGTGCATACTGCACCGAAGGCGAAATCTGCGGCGTTCTGCGTAAAGTTTACGGCGAATACAAACCGCACAACACCCTCTAATCTAAGGGCAGCCTGAAGCAAAGATAATTACATTACTCAAATATTTCTGGAGGTAATTTACAATGGCAGACAAACGTATCAGAGTACTGGTAGCTAAACCGGGTCTTGATGGACATGATCGTGGCGCAAAAGTTATTGCTCGTGCACTTCGTGATGCAGGCATGGAAGTTATTTACACCGGTCTTCGTCAGACCGTTGAACAGATCGTTGAAGCAGCAGACGCAGAAGACGTTAATGTTGTAGCTCTGTCCCTGCTCTCCGGCGCTCACAACACCCTCTTCCCGGAAGTTGTTGAAGCACTGAAGGCTAAAGGAATGGGCGACGTTCTCGTAGTTGGCGGCGGCGTAATTCCGGAATCCGATATCCCAGGCCTGAAAGAAGCTGGCGTAAAAGCTATCTTCACTCCTGGCACACCAACCAAAGAAGTTATCGACTTCATTAAAGAAAACGTAAAATAATCGACTTTTAGACTGACTAGCTTGACAGTTTATTAGTTGTAATGTAGCTTGCATGGGGCTGGGGGGATACTCAGTCCCATTGCAACTATATTATTTACTCTTCGAAAAGGCGGTGCATCCATGGAATTTTCTATGAAGGATTTTTGGAATGGATCCAGACGTGCCTTAGCGAGAGCAATTACCATCGTTGAAGACGAACGGGATGGATTTGAAGATGTCATGAAAGAAATCTATCACCATACCGGTCGTGCACAGGTCATCGGTATTACTGGTGCGCCTGGTGCGGGTAAGAGCACACTGTCAGATGCCCTCATTAAGCAGTTCCGTAAGCAGGGCAAAACTGTAGGTATCGTAGCCATCGATCCTACGAGTCCATTCTCCGGCGGCGCTATCCTTGGTGACCGTATCAGAATGAACGACCTGACCTTGGATAAGGGTGTTTATATCCGTAGTATGGGTACGCGCGGCAGCCTCGGCGGACTTTCCCGCAAGACTGCAGATGCGGTCAAACTGATGGATGCTTTCGGTCTCGATGTCATTCTCATCGAAACAGTAGGCGTAGGACAATCAGAAGTTGATATCGTTAAAAATGCGGATACGACACTTGTTGTGCTCGTACCTGGACTAGGCGACGATATTCAGGCTATCAAAGCAGGTATCCTTGAAATTGGTGATGTATTCTGCATCAACAAATGTGATCGCGATGGCGCAGATCGTTTGAACGTCGAAATCGAAATGATGCTTGATCTGGGCGAAGCTCAGAACTGGCGTCCTCCGATTGAGAGAACGATCGCGAACAAGGATCAGGGCGTAGCGGAAGTAGTAGCAGCTCTGGGCGAACATAGAAAGTACCTCGAAGAGTCCGGTCTCCTTGAAGAAAGAAGACGTGAACGGGCTAGAAGCGAGATGCTCGAAATGATTCACGATCGCATTTCCCGTCATATTGAGGAAAATATTTCCTCGACGGGTGAATTTAGTGACTGCGTGGAACAAGTCTTTGAACGGAAGACAGATCCGTTCACGGTCGTTGATTCCATTGTAGGCAAAATATTCAAATAATTTTAAAGGAGGAGTTTATTATGGCATTCAAAGTACTTTGTGTGGACCATGTAGGCGTTGCTGTTAAAGATCTTCAGCTGATCAAACAGCAGATGAAAGACATCCTTGGACTGGATCCATCCCTTCCGGATGAAACCGTCGAAGAACAGCATGTAACCACCAGCTTCTTCAAACCGTCTGCTCAGACCGAAGCATGCGAACTCGAATTCCTGGGTTCCACCACTCCGGACGGCCCGATTGCTCGTTTCATCGAAAAAGCAAACGGCGGCAAGAATGGTTTCCAGCATGTAGCACTTCGTGTCGACGACATCGAAGCTTGCCTTGCTGACCTGCAGGCTAAAGAAGTTCCGCTCATCGATAAGAAATATCGTATCGGTGCTGGCGGCTGTCACATCGCTTTCCTGCATCCAAAGGCTACAGGCCTTCTGCTTGAACTGACAGAACGCCCAGGCGGCCCATCCTTCAAGGCTTAATTGAACGATGGCAAATGCCTTACCCCGGTGGGCAAGGCATCCCCCTCACGGGGGTCCCTAAAATTTTTGGAGGTGTAAGAATGGCAACTGTTGCAGAAAGAATTGAACTTCTTCACAAAAACCTCGCTCATGTAGAGGCTATGGGTGGAGAAAAGAAAGTTGAAAAACAGCATGCAAAAGGCAAACTGACTGCTCGTGAAAGACTGGCTCTTCTGTTTGATGAAGGCACTTTCGTAGAAGTCAATGCCCTTGTAAAATCCCGCTGCCACAACTTCGGTCAGGAAAAGAAAGATCTCCCGGGCGAAGGCGTTGTTACCGGTTACGGTACTGTTGACGGCAGACTCGTATTCGCATTCGCACAGGACTTCACCGTTGAAGGCGGCTCCCTTGGCGAAATGCACGCTGCTAAGATCGTTCACGTAAATGAACTGGCTCTCAAAGTCGGTGCTCCTTGCGTAGGCCTGAACGATTCCGGCGGAGCTCGTATTCAGGAAGCTGTCGATGCACTCTCTGGCTACGGCAAGATCTTCTGGTGCAACACCATTGCATCCGGCGTTATTCCGCAGATCTCTGCTATCATGGGACCATCTGCAGGCGGCGCTGTATACTCCCCAGCTCTGACCGACTTCATTTACATGGTCAAGAAAACATCCCAGATGTTCCTGACCGGCCCGGCAGTTGTTGAATCCGTTACCGGCGAAAAGATCACCGCTGAAGCACTCGGCGGCGCTATGACCCACAACCGTACTTCCGGTGTAGCTCAGTTCGCTTGCGACAACGACGAAGACTGCATTAAACAGATTCGTTACCTGCTCTCCTTCCTGCCGAGCAACAACATGGAAGATGCTCCTATCGTTGAAACCGGTGATGATCCGACCAGAACCGATCCGGCTCTCGATACCATCATGCCAGAAAACTCCAACGCTCCATACAACATGTATGACGTTATCAAATCCGTTGTAGATAACGGTGAATACTACGATGTAGCTAAAGAATTCGCTAAGAATATCATTACCTGCTTCGCACGTTTCGACGGACAGACCGTTGGTATCATTGCAAACCAGCCAGCATTCATGGCAGGCTGCCTTGACTACAATGCATCCGATAAATCCGCTCGTTTCATCCGTTTCTGCGACTGCTTCAACATCCCGGTTGTAAACATTGTCGATGTACCAGGCTTCCTGCCAGGCAAACAGCAGGAATATGCCGGCGTAATTCGTCACGGCGCTAAGATGCTGTTCGCATACTGCGAAGCAACCGTTCCGAAGATCACCATGATCCTCCGTAAAGCTTACGGTGGTTCCTACATCGCTATGTGCTCCCGTGAACAGGGCGCTGACCAGGTATTCGCTTGGCCAACCGCTGAAATCGCTGTTATGGGACCTGCAGGCGCTGCAAACATCATCTTCAAGAAAGACCCGAACAAAGAACAGCGTACAGCTGAATACGTCGAAGAATTTGCTACTCCATACAAAGCTGCTGAACGTGGCTATGTTGACGCAGTTATCGATCCGAGAAACACTCGTCCGACAATCATCAATGCACTGAAGATGCTTGCTTCCAAGCACGAAGTACATCCAGCAAAGAAACACGGCAACATTCCGCTGTAATATTTGCTGCAAGAAAAACTCTAATTGAAAGGATGGGTACAGATGGATAACAACACAGTTATGTATATCGCGGTATTTGCTGCTATCGTAGCAGTAGTAGCGCTGATCATGATCTGGCAGGTACGTTCATCTCTCAATCAGTCCGCAGCACCGGCACCGGCAGCAGCTTCGAAGAAAGCCGCTCCAGCTAGAGCAGCAGCTCCTAAAGCAGCTGACAATGGTGCAGTTGTAGCAGCAATCGCTGCTGCAATCGTTGCGATGGGTGGCGGCGAAATCGTCTCCATCCGCCCGGCAGCTAGAAGTGGCTGGACCTCTGCATCTCGTCTTGCAGGTGTTTCCGGCACTCAGCAGTTCTAATTGAAAGTTGAAAGTACAATCATTTAGGAGGAAAGACAATGAGAAAATTTACTGTAACAGTTAACGGCCAGGATTACGATGTAGTAGTTAAAGATGGCGGCGCTGCAGCAGCAGCTCCGGCTCCGGTAGCAGCAGCTCCGGCAGCAGCTCCAGCACCGGCTCCGGTAGCAGCAGCTCCGGCACCGGCTCCGGCTCCAGCACCGGCTCCGGCTCCAGCTCCGGCAGCAGCTCCTGCAGGCGCAGGCGAATCCGTTGAAGCTCCGATGCCGGGCAAAGTTATCCGCATCAACAAACATGTTGGCGATGCAGTTGCTTCTGGCGACGAAGTCCTCGTTCTCGAAGCTATGAAAATGGGCAACCCGATCATGGCTCCATGCGATGGCAAGATCACCGGCATGCCGGTATCCGAAGGCCAGTCCGTACAGGGCGGCGACGTTCTCTTCACCGTTGGCTAATAGCCGATATGAAAAAGCAGCGCGTATGCGCTGCTTTTTTGTTGCAATAAAACGGAGTGCGCAAGAGAATCAGGCACTCCGTTTTCGATCCCGCGTTTCCGCCATAAGCGGAGCACACGTTGCTTTTGGTATTTAGTTTAGTGTCAGCACAGAAAAGCCAAGGCTTGATAGCGGATATGAAATAGCACCGCCGACAGGGGTGAAGCGAATGATCCCATTCATGGTAAAGGAGGATACGCCCTGTGGGCGGATCTCGGTTCTTTTGCAGCAGCTTCCTGTCACGCCTTAGTAGGCATCATCCTCTTCCATTTCCTGCTTTTCTCTTGCGATGAGGATTCGGAGCATGGTGAGGGAAGCCTGGAGGTAATCATAGTCCTGGGGGAAGGCACAGAGGATGCCGTAGCGGAAGAGAGACTCCTTTTCTTCGGGCGGCACCTGATGAACGGCGATCAGGATATCATCACGGCCATAAAGAGCGAGAGCACGCGAGAGGGCGACAGCATTCTTACCTCTGGCGTCACCGGTCGTGGTGTAGAAGACGAAGTGAACGTCATTGTCTGCTGCCCCCTTGGCAGCATCCTCAGGCTGCTGCGAGGGGCTGACGTCGACGTCCCAGCCGGAGTCTGCCAATGCATTGGCGGCCAGTTTTCGTTCTTCACGATCGCTTTCGAGATCATTTTCCATTTCTATGAGGAGAACACGCGGGCGTCTGCCATCAAGTGCAGCAAATTCTTTAGAAAGCCGAAGGGCTTCTTCTCTGACGGTTTCTTTGGTTTTCGGATCGAGTGCCATGGTAAGCTCCTTGTATGAGAATAAAAATAATGATAATGAAATAAACTTTACATGCAAATCTATTATAATATAAATCATGGCTGCTGTTCAATGCATAATTTGTGATTTCAGATGCAATATTAGCAAGAAATGTATAAGACAGAGAAAAACATTGATTGACACTGAGAAGAATATGAATTATACTGAGACTGTAGTCATTTAGACAATTTCATATGGCTGGCAGATGCGAAAGCATAAAAGAGAATCCGGTCTAAGCCGGAGCGGTCCCGCCACTGTAAGGAGGAGTCTCTCACAGATAAGTCACTGGGCGAAAGTCTGGGAAGGCGTGAAGAGATGAGGAGCCCGAGCCAGGAGAACTATCTGCCAATGAATCACCGCGAAGGAAGTAGGGATCTATCCAAGACATGATTTGATTCTGTCTAAGATCAGGGCTTGTGAGAAGATCCGTATTTCCGTCAACCTGCGAGAGATGGGGAGGGGATTGAGATCGGTCCTGGTCTCATTATTTTCCGGCTGCCCCCACTGGGTCAGTCGTTTTTTTATGGTAGGACCAAGACGTGAACCTGAAGGAGGTGAACTTTCTGTCTGATTGAAATTGTCTAAAGGGGCGTTCTCTTGATTTGCGCTGGTAAGTCAGTGGGCGGCCATAAATTATTAAAGGAGGAACTATTTCATGGATGAAGTAACAAAAGCAACATCCGCGGAAAATCAGGAAAGACAGCTTACCGATAAGGAATTGGAAGCGATTCTGAAACAGTCGGAAGGCAAAACCGACTTCCCACAGGTCACATTTGATGAATTCACACCACCAACCTACGAGGAATGGGTTGATGCGTGCAACGCTCTTCTGAAGGGCAAACCGTTTGATAAGCTGATGTATACCAAGACGTATGAAGGTATCACTTTTAGCCCGATCTATACCCTGCGTACAGGTCCGGACGCACAGGATGCGATCCTGCCGACCGATGACTATCCGGGTATGGGGGACTTCATGCGCGGTCAGAAAGTCAATGGTTACAAAGAAGAACCATGGGGCATTGCACAGTCCTGTGATGAAGCACTTCCAAAGGAAAATAATGAGCTCCTGAAACACGAAATCGATCGTGGTTCGACGGTATACAATGTACGCCTTGATGCATCCACTCTGCATGGCATCGATGTGGCTGATGCTGAAAAACCAGGTGAAACCGGCGTTTCTCTGACCACTCTCGAAGATGTGCATAACCTTCTGGACGGTCTGGATCTTGCAAAGTATCCATTCATGATGTATACCGGCGAATCTGCACTGGCACCGCTTGCTATGGTGGCTGCCGCAGTCAAAGCACAGGGAAAAGATGTGTCCGCGCTTCATGGCGTGATCGGTGGAAGCCCGTTGACACAGCTGCTGACTGATGGCAAGAATAAGGAAAGCCTTGAAAAAGCATACGACCAGATGGCAGAGACCATCCGCTGGGCTCGCAAGAATGCACCGAGCGTAGCGACCGTATTCATTACTTCCGATGTATTCTCTCTGGGCGGCGCACAGGCCGTACAGGAAATCGCATATACCTTCGGCGTCGCTGTAGAGTATGTCCGTGAAATGCTGAAGAGAGGCATTTCGATCCATGATATCGCACAGTCCTTCTACTTCGGCTTCAATGTAGGCGCTACGTTCTTCATTGAAATTGCAAAGCTTCGTGCAGCTCGTCAAGTATGGTCGAACATCATGAAGGCTTTCGGTGCAGAAGAAGAAGATCGTTCGATGAAGATCCATGCAAAACCGGCATTCTTCACAAAGACCATTTTCGATGTGGGCGTGAACATGCTCCGCAACACCACCGAAGCATTCTCTGCTGTCGTTGGCGGTGTAGATACCTACGAAAATGCACCTTATGATGATACTGTCAGAAAAGGTGATGAATTCTCCCGCCGTATCGCTAGAAACCTGCAGATCATGCTGCAGGAAGAATTCGGCATGCTGCGTCCGATCGATGCAGCCGGCGGCTCCTGGGCAATTGAAAAGCTCACCAAAGAGATGGCAGAAAAGATCTGGGCTGAATTCCAGAAGATCGAATCTCTGGGCGGCATGACCAAAGCAATCAAAGAAGGCTATCCGCAGAAAGAGATCAAAGCCGTCCTTGAAAAGCGCTTCAAAGCACTGGATCTTAGAAAAGACCGTGCGGTCGGCAATAACATGTACCCGCTGATGGGCGAAGTGCTCCTCGAAGCTCGTCCGGAAGATACAGAAGCCATTAAGAAGGAACTCGGTGATGCAGCTAAGGCTTACCGTGCGGATCTTGATCTTGCTTTCAGAAGCCAGAAGCTGGCAGAACTCAAAGATGCCGGCGAAGGCGAAGCCATCGACAAGGCAGCCGCAGCTGCCGCTGCCGGTGCGACTATTGGCGAGATCAATGAAGTCGCTGGTAATGCAGAAGGCTCCATTGCCATCAAAAAGATCGATGCACACCGCTGGACGGAACGCTTCGAAGCACTCCGCTTTGATACCGAAGCATATAAAGAAAAGACTGGCAAGAATGTCGAGATCTTCCTCGCAAACATGGGCAAGATCCCGCAGCATAAAGCCAGAGCAGACTTCTCCACCTCCTTCCTGCAGGTCGGTGAATTCAATGTCCATCTCAATAATGGTTTCCAGGATGACGAAGACAAACCGGGCTCCCGCTGGGATAAGTGCGTAGAAGCACTGAAAGCTGGTGCTGATGACAAAGGCACGCCATATGATGTCGCTGTCATCTGCTCCACGGATGCGACCTATCCGGAAGATGTACCGGCTCTGGCTCCGAGACTGAAAGAAGTCCTGGGCGACGGCACCCTCTTCCTCGCAGGCGCAGCTCCAAAGGATCTGGAAGAGACCTACCGCAAGGCGGGCGTAGATGATTTCATCAGCGTCAAAGCAAACTGCTACGAAATTCTCCGCATGCTGCAGAAAAAGAAAGGAATGATTGAATAATGGCAAACACAAATCCTGATTTCACACAGCTGTCTCTGGGGGAACATCCACACTGCTCCTATGATGAGTGGAAGGAAAAGCTGGAAGCCAAGACTGGCAAAGGCTTTGATGCACTCTATGAACCGACCATGGAAAAGATCCCGGTCGCTCCCTTCTATACCAAAGATGTCTATGATGGCTGCAATCATCTGGACTTCATGAGCGGTATCCCGCCATTCCTTCGTGGACCATACTCCACCATGTACGTTTTCCGCCCATGGACCGTTCGTCAGTACGCAGGCTTCTCCACGGCAGAAGAATCCAACGCATTCTACAAGAGAAACCTGGCAGCAGGTCAGAAGGGCCTGTCCATTGCATTCGACCTTCCGACCCACCGCGGCTACGATGCGGATAACCCGCGCGTTATCGGCGACGTAGGTAAAGCCGGCGTATCCGTATGCTCCATGCTTGATATGAACATCCTCTTCGATGGCATCCCGCTGGACCAGATGTCCGTATCTATGACCATGAACGGCGCCGTTCTTCCGATCCTGGCATTCTTCATTTCCGCCGGCATCGAACAGGGCGTCGACAAGAAGATCCTTGCAGGTACCATTCAGAACGATATCCTGAAGGAATTCATGGTACGTAACACTTACATTTACCCACCGGCTATGTCCATGCGTATCATTGGTGATATTTTCGAATACACCACCAAGTACATGCCGAAGTTCAACTCCATTTCCATTTCCGGCTACCACATTCAGGAATGCGGTGCTACCTGCGATCTGGAAATCGGTTACACTCTGGCAGACGGCATGGAATACATCCGCTGCGGCGAAAAAGCAGGTCTGCCGGTCGATGCATTCGCAAAGCGTCTGTCCTTCTTCTGGGATCAGGGCAAGAACTACTTCATGGAAGTCGCAAAGATGCGTGCAGCTCGTGTCCTCTGGGCAAAGATCCTCAAAGGCTTCGGCGCAAAGAATCCGAAATCCATGGCACTTCGTACCCACTCCCAGACCTCCGGCTGGTCCCTCACCGAACAGGATCCATTCAACAACATCGGCCGTACCTGTATGGAAGCTATGTCTGCAGCTCTCGGTCACACCCAGTCCCTGCATACCAACGCACTCGACGAAGCAATCGCTCTGCCGACCGACTTCTCTGCTCGTCTGGCTCGTAACACCCAGCTTTACATCCAGGATGAAACCAAAGTCTGCAAGATCATCGATCCATGGGGCGGCTCCTACTATGTGGAATACCTCACCAACGAGATCATCAAACGTGCATGGGCACACATTCAGGAAGTCGAAGCACTGGGCGGCATGTCCAAGGCTATCTCCACCGGCCTTCCGAAGATGCGTATCGAAGAATGCGCCGCTCGTCGTCAGGCAGATATCGACTCCGGCCGTGAAACCATTGTCGGCCTGAACAAGTACAGACTGGCGAAGGAAGATCCGCTGAACGTTCTCTCCATCGATAACACCGCTGTACGTAACGCACAGATCAAACGTCTGGAAAAACTCAGAAGCATCCGCGATCCGGAAGCTGTCCGCCGCGATCTGGAAGCCATCACCAAGTGTGCAGAATCCCGTGACAACGGCAACCTTCTGGAAGCTGCTGTCCAGGCAGCACATGACCGTGCATCCCTTGGCGAAATCTCTGACGCTGTTGAAAAGGTATCCGGCCGCTTCAATGCAGTTATCCACACCATTTCCGGCGTATACTCCAATGAATTCGATGACACCTCCGAACTGGACGAAGCAAAGAAACTGGCTAACGAATTCGAAGCTCTCGAAGGTCGCCGCCCGCGTATCTTCCTCGCGAAGATGGGCCAGGATGGTCACGACAGAGGCCAGAAAGTCCTTGCTACCTCCTTCGCAGATATGGGCTGGGACGTCGACGTAGGCCCGCTCTTCCAGACTCCGGAAGAAGCGGCACAGGATGCCGTCGACAACGACGTTCATATGGTCGGCTTCTCTTCCCTGGCAGCAGGTCATAAGACCCTGCTCCCGGCTATCGTCGATGATCTGAAGAAACTCGGCCGTGAAGATATCCTCGTAGCTATCGGCGGCGTTATCCCGCCACAGGATTACGAATTCCTGTACGATCATGGTGCCGTTGCTATCTTCGGACCAGGCACCAACATTCCGAAATGCTGCATCAAGCTGCTCCAGATGCTCGTAGACCGTGCTAAGGAAGAAGCTAAGGCAGAATAAGGTCGCCTACCGTTTTCTGACACTGTCATTCAATGCGTACCGGCAAAGGGTTCAAGGTTCAAGGTTCAGGGGTTTACTGGAAATGGTGATACCCTAACCTGAACCCGAACCCTGAACCAATGACCATTTCGCAGCTGGAATAGTGACAGAAGCGTTTTAAGGAAATCTGATTTCTTGTCCTGCGCGGAGCCGAGGTCGCCCTCGGCTCCCTAGCAGGGCTTGCAATCCAAATCGAGTGATAGCCCGGAAAACAGAGGAATGGAAATGGTGATGGATAGTCACCGCACCCGGTCACTATCACTACCAATGAATCACGCTTGATACACATCATATTTTCATTTGGCAGTCCTCCTTTTCATGATCCATCTACAGGGGGAAAAAGCCAGGAAAGGGAGGGTATGACAAATGCCTGAAAACAATGATGATTTAAGACCCAGCTGGGTACCGGAAGAGAAAAATCCTGAATTCGCCTGCTCTGTCATGCGTGGGATAGATACCACGGCAAACAGCATCACCGGGGCGAAGGAATACCCGGATGCTCCGCTTCGAAAAGTGCCGCTTCGTAAGAAAATGACCGTCGAGCAGTACATCGACGGTGTGGCCAAAGGGGATCGTGTGACGCTGTCCAAGGCCATCACGCTGATCGAAAGCAATGCGCCGAAAGACTTTGATAAAGCGCAGCGCGTACTGCAGGGACTTCTCCCCAGAACGGGCAAGGCTCTCCGTATCGGTATTACCGGTGTACCGGGGGCCGGCAAATCGACCTTCATCGAGTCCTTCGGCCAGATGCTCTGCCATCAGGGCTACAAAGTCGCCGTTCTTGCCGTCGACCCGACCTCATCCATCACCGGCGGCTCTATCCTTGGTGATAAGACACGTATGCAGAACCTGTCTCGTGAACCGAACTGCTTCATTCGACCATCTCCATCCAAAGGCACTTTGGGCGGTGTCGCGAGAAAATCCCGTGAGACTATGCTCCTCTGCGAAGCTGCCGGCTGTGACGTTATCCTTGTCGAGACCGTCGGTGTCGGCCAGTCGGAGACCACGGTTCGCTCCATGGTCGATTTCTTCATGCTCGTCGTACTGACAGGGGCCGGCGATGACCTCCAGGGCATCAAGAAAGGCATCATGGAGCTTGCCGATGCCATCGTTGTCAACAAAGCGGATGGGGATAACCTCGAGCGTGCCAAGGTCGCGCAGGGCGAGTATGAAAGAATGTGCGAATTCATCCGTCCGGCTACCGAAGGCTGGAAAACCCATGCTTACCGCTGCTCCGCGATCAAGAAAACAGGTCTTTTGGAGCTGTGGGCCGTCATGCGTGAATTTGAAAAGGTCACAAAGAAATCCGGCATTTTTGAAAACCGCAGACAGCGCCAGATCCTTGACTGGGTGAACAGCATGATCGATGAACATCTGCATAATCTCTTCTTTGAAGATCCGCTCATCAAGAGCCGTCTGCCATCCGTTAAAGCGGCTGTCCTTGCGGGCGTCGTCTCCCCAAGTCAGGCCGTTACGGAGCTTATCCACTCCTTCGATATGGATCGCGCATCCATCAAGCATTTGGAGGAAACGGAAAAGTAAAGAGCATCTGGCAGACTGCTGGCGGAGATCCCGTGCAAGGATCGATTTCGTTTCTCATAGACTGGATCCTTTATCCGTTTCTGCCTATTTTACAAGCAACATACAAAGGAGAACTCCTAATTGTTTACCAAAGATCTATACCTGGCCGGTGGATCCTTCCATGGGCTGCAGGAAGTGTTTTCCAGGATCTACGGTGTCGTAGATACCCAGGCGGGCTATGCGAATAGCCGTATCGAAGCTCCGACGAAGGAGCAGGTCGCCGATGGGAGCGCAGAGGCTGTGGAGTGCGTGAAGGTCACGTACAATCCGAAGAAAATCGACATCGGTATGCTCCTTAATGTATTCTTCACCATCATCAATCCTTACACCGATGGCATTCAGGGAAAATATGTCGGCCCGCAGTACCGCAGCGGGATCTACTACACGAGCAAGGAGGATGTGCCGCAGATCAGCTACTTCCTCGTTTTCCTGCAGAATCGCGGCGTCGCTCATCAGATGACGGACAATGCCCTTGTTGTCAATGAATTCGAAGGAGAAGGGAAGGTGCGCCCGAAGGTCAGGACAGAGATGAAAGAGCTTGTGAATTTCTACCCTGCGGCCGAAGAGGAGCAGCACTATCTCAGAAGTCACCCGGATGCATATACCCCCATCGATATTCATTTGCTGGAAGAATTAAAAATCATACAGTAAAAAGGAGCTGTGAAGAAATGAATCCGCATTTCTTCACAGCCCCTTTTTACTTTG
>OLGJ01000316.1_pt1 | contig 32991 bp, 28 predicted proteins | sample 1605431 | NCBI WGS metagenome assembly OLGJ01 (sample SAMEA3888920, study PRJEB22519) | human gut metagenome | biome: human gut; feature: human-associated habitat; material: faeces | place: Denmark | collected 2009
GCTTGATTTCTTCATTATCTTCATTCACGATAACAGGCGTGAACTTCAGCGTATTATCTCTGCGTTCCATGATGCCTGGATTGAACAGATAGAAACTTCTTTTCATTCTTCTTCCTCCAACTCGTTTATATAACAAAAATCGAAATAACTACAATTCTTACAGATGCCTTTCTTAACTTTAGACGGGCAAACATCTTGAGAGATTATCTTAATAATGTCCTTAGATATAACCTGAATGTCATCTCTATCAACATCTGTCAAGATTACTTCTTTTGTCTTTCTCAAAAGAGGATATTCCAAGATGCCCTTCACGCCATCAATTCCATGTTTCTCGAAAACATACATGTAATATTTCAGTTGCCATTCATGAGCTTTATCCACCTTATTAGATTTTTTTATCTCATGGATGACCTTGTTCTTGGCATCATAGTAATCTACTTTGATACCATCAATCTCCACTTCCTCATACTTTGATGTACGTTGCGGATAACTTGATTCATGCACCAGCTTTCCTTCATAGACCAAGTCTGCCTCTTGTTCCATGTTGATGCCATTGGCAAACAACCATAGTTTGCGATGGCAAAGCTGGTAATAGTTGAAATGAGTGCCTGTTACTATCATAAGAAATTGTCCTCCTCATTATCTGTTAGATCAATACCTATATCAAATGTATAAAAACCATCACGTATAACATTAATAAAGATTGGTTCGTTAGACCCTATAGTAATTCTGCAATTTGAATCAATCCTATGTTCTTTCCTGCCTTTATCCAATAAATATACAGGTAAGCTTATGGAATAGGACAGTACAAACTCCATATATTCGGAATAATTGTAAAAATGCGTACACTTAGGCTTAATAATAAAAGCAGTTCCTTGTGGGCCTATATCACGGCTTCTCCAACTGTTGGAATGAGTATCATCATCATTCCATTTCTCAACTGGGTTTATTAGCCAATTATTAATAAACATTTGTTCCAATGATTTTACGTTAGTTTGGGCTTTTACACTGAAAATTGTTTCTTCTGCATACACTTTATTTAGAATATTGACTAAATCTTGTGCAGAATATATACCACATTTAAGTATGTCCATAGTAGACAACAATGCCTTACATGGAATCCATGACTTCTCACTTTGAGAATATGAGCCGTACGGTGCAGGATAGAGAGAGTTGTCCTTGTATGGTATCAATACATACATTTCACCAACAGAATGATCAAATCGACATAATCTTCCTGCTCTCTGCATAAGTCTGTCTATAGGACATACCTCACTAATCATTAGTTCGGAACTAATATTGATACTGATTTCTCCTATTTGTGTAAGAATAGCTATTCCTTTAGCAGTACCATTGCCCCATGCCTTTCTCCCTAAATTATCAAGCAACATGTTTTCCTTATGTTGTTTGTCTTTTTCTGTAAACCTACTGTGATACAGGATAACAGGGATGTCTTTGCCGCTTTTCAATACAAGATCTTTTACTTCCTTGTATACTTTTATGGCTTTATCTACTGTGTTAAGGTAAATAATAGCATTACCTTTTTCTATACAATATTCCAACAAATAGTTTATATCCTGTATATTGTCATATTCTATCTGTTTTCTTATATTGAAACATTTTTTGTATCTATCGCTATCTTTGTCTTCCAATATTCTTTCAATGTTGAATCCTGCTTTTCTATATAATTGTAAAGCTGATTCTGGCAAAGACGCACTCATTATCATAACTGGAACTTTCCAATTATGAAGCACTTTTAATAGGAAGAGGATATTGGCAAGGGTAAAATCATCATAGAAATCTGCTTCATCAATAACTACACAAGAGTTGGCGAGATTGCTACAAATCAGATGATGGTTTTCTTGAGTAAAGGTTAAAGACATCAACAAGTGATCAATGGTACATACTGTAATTGGTGTTGCAAGAAGTTTTGCCATTTTTTGTTGAGCCAATGCTTCCGTCATATCCATTTCTCCATTTTGCACTTTCGAATACTTTGAGTACCAAGCACTGGAATGATACAAGCCTGTATCAGACAAGGTGGATGCTACGTTTACAGAGAGAGCATTTGCCGTAAATCGAGTTGGCATAGCTATTACAAGACGATCGGCTTTGTGAGCGGCTATCTGGCGAGAGGCCCATAATAAAGAGGCATCTGTTTTTCCTGCTCCTGTTGGAGCGCGTACAAGCAGAATCTCATTATCCCAATTGTCCTCTACAAGTTTTTGTATCCCCCGTTTGTCAGCAAAGGGAAAGTGATAATCAAAGAACGATAGTTTGGGAACAAATTCGTTATCTTCTTTTGCACTTGCTCTATGGTCGGCAAACTGAAGTAACCCTCTAATAGTGTCAAATTCTAATAACTTGTCACATACTAAAGTCAAATTCTCTTTTTCTGATATATCATTGGATGTCTTGCGAAATACATTCCAGAATTGCTTAAAAGAAGGATTGCTCATCCATTTGTCCTCAAAGCCAAGTCCTAATTTTCCATGATGCGCTGCTATAGCCGCCAATATAGGAATAGGCATATTGGTGGTAACAGCTTTATCTAATGAATAGAATTCATGTCGTAGACCGACATTTCTAAGATGGCATCCGGCTTCGTTACGTTTTTCAGAACTGTATTCTTTAAAAAAATTATCAGGATGTTTTTGTTTCCACAATTGATAATTATGGAAATCCTTCCTACATGCTTCTTGCCATTTTTTGCATGCTTTACCATTATCATGCCATTTCGCAGAGACAGACAAACGCATTGCCAGATCTTTACCGGTCAACTTTTTGTATTTCTCGCAAGTGCTTATAAAAATCTGGCATATATCGGATACTTCAGACACAACATCAGAACGATGCTGTCCTAATGTTATGCCTGAAGGTTTAGCCAATATATTGTTGCGTTTGTCTACTTCCATTTTTATACTAATTTATGGTTATACATTGTTACTCAAACAAAGAAGGAGTATCGTCTATCTTCTTTTCTTGCTTCTTTGTCTTGGTCGTCTTTGTTTCTTTTGTGTTTACATATACATCTTCAAAACTTCTCACCTTACTGTCGTCAGAATCGCATGTGTATAGTTCATTTGACTTCAAAAACTCGAGAGCCTCATTATAAGCTTTCAATACACTATTTTCTGTATGGTCATCACCAATAAAGTATTTAGCCCCTCTTTCATCCAATTCGTTCAGAATGTTCGCACGTTCTGTTTCTTCTGCTTCAAAATAGCGAGAGGCTTTTCTGCTAAGTATATTATCAAATACGATTATCACTTGTTGAGGCTCGCCACATACTGCATTACGTGCCTGATTGGCATAATCGTTCATCAAGCGGGTTGCATTAAGATAAAGCAAAGCTCTGCGCTTTCTTTCTGCTTCTGTTGCATGCTTATAATACACAGTACCAACATTAAACGATTTTTCATAACTATATGCCTTTGATATACTAAGTGAGGTTATATCAAGAAAGAAATTCATACGCATAATATCTCCCTGGCTGAATTCACGTGTTGCAATTGCTTGCTCATTAGCGTTTTCGCCTTCGGTATTGACTCTCAATCGCATAAGAAGGTCACGACCTACCTCACTTTCATTCATCGCTACTGCTGGAGTTACCGACAATGGAGCTGTTCGTCTGCCAGAATAATCACCTTTAGAAGGATGCATAAATCCTCCCATGTCTGCTCTTAAATCTGATTCTATCTTATCTGTTATGCCATCACCGTTTGAAACAAATGTGTCTCCTTTTGCCTCGTCAACATTATTCAAACGGTCTATTGCAGAAAACAACACATGACGTTGCATCTGACCAGAGATATAAACACGTCCATCAGGGCGACGCTTAATGGATGAGGCATTTCCCAATAATTTTTCGCCTCCATTAGCTATATGATCCTCGAAAGGAGCCAATAGCGATACTAAAATTCCTTTGATTTCCATATTTTTATTTTTTATATGTTACTATAATCTTCTGTCACTTCTTCATTCTCTATAGATTGATTATCACTTGAAGTTACTTTGTCTGTTTCCTCTATTTTAGACTTTAATCTTGAAAATGCAATAAGCAAATTCTTTGCCTGCTCTAATGGAAGTTCGCCACTTGCCGCCTTTTCCATGAACAGAGAGGCTTCTGCCGGGGCATCCAAACCAGAAAGACGACCTGCTCTTGTTATTGTGTGAGCAATAAGAGCATCGCCAGACTTTGCTGAGAATATAGAACATTCCAGTTCTACCAAAACCTTAGCTTTAGCCTCAGCCTCAGCTTTTTTCTTTTTTAAATTTCCCCCATTTGCTGACACGTCTTCTTCCTTTTGTACAGAAGTACCAACCTTTTTTTGTGTTGAGCGATAAGCTACATAATTAAGCCATTTGCCTAGCTCCTTTGCTGAGGTTACAATTTCTTTATCTATCTTTTCCATATCACAAAAATATGTATTTAATAATAATTCTATATCGTATGGATACTCTGCCCTGAAGGCAAGAAAATCCTTAAAAGTAGGACGATTGAATATCTGTAAGAAACGACTTGCAAACAAATCGAACTTTTGATATTCAAATGCATTATTTGTTGATCTCCTACCTTCCTTGTATAACACTACATAATATAGGCTATCAACAATTCTTCTCAGTTTGCCTCTTTCTGCCAATCTTATTATGGAATGATTAAATGAGAACACACTAGCATCACCATATTTTATGGCGTAGAAGTTACAATCCTTAAGACTTTCAAGAACCTTCTTAGCAAGTTCAGAAACCTCTTTTTCTTTAGTCATCTCTCCAATAGCTCCAAGAAGCGCAATGCTTCCTAAAGCACTACTATGAGGAGCATTAGGAAAGTTTCCTCTGAATATATTCGGTCTTTGGGGTATGTATTTTAAAGTCTTTTCGTCACATTCTACTTTACCTACCATCAATGAAGAATCTAACTTTTGGATTCGGATACGTTTGAAGAGTTTGATAAAATTTTGCAAATCAGAGATGTCTAAATCAGGGATAAGGCACGTGTTATCTGTTGATACTTTACCTACACCAGACTTATATTGCAGACAAGGTTTTAAAGCCGTTGTAGATGTTATTAAAGCAAAACACTGATCTAACACTGTTGCAGAGGGCTTTCCACGACCTATATTGCCACTATCGGAAAAAGAGTTGAATTCTCCTGACGTTGGCACTTCTGATTGTGATATTTTATATGCTTTAAGCAAATCCATATTTTCTTCAGAACAAGTTTTACAAACGACATTATACAGATTAGAGGCTTTCATTTCTGATGTAATTGCGTTCGGTGATAGATATATGTATTTTTTTGCATCATTCTTTTCCTTTGTAAATCCAAATGACACTTTTGTTTGTCCACAATAGTCACCTATGGGCTTAACGCTAAAAGCATTAAGTCCTTTTATCAATTCCTCTTTTATTTCCTTGAATGTGATATCTTGCTCTGTTTGCAAGCCATATTCTTCCATCAAGAGGGCTATAGCATACTTTAAATAAACATGAGTTGTCATATTTCCTCTTTTTTAAATTCAACGTTAACCCACCCTTCACTATTACCCAAATAACAATTATTGGATATTTTTATTATAGGTAAAAGCTGTTCTGCTAACATTCTATCCATTGTTATTGGTATTTCCATTATTGCATCCAAATAGATATACTCACGAGGCGTCGGTGATGTATAAAAGCATGGAATTTTACCTATATTATTTTTAAACCATTCGTCTTTCTTTGGCTCTGATTCCTTCCTTGGCAAGTCATTCCATTTACTAAACAAATTATATCTTTCTGCTACTAATGAAACATCTATATTTCTACAACCATTTAGATGTTTGTTTGAATCAGAGCGTCTGTACCCTCTGTTCCACAAGTCACTATAATTGAACATACTTTTGAATTCTTTCAAGGATATTTTTCCTGAAATATCAAAGTAATCCATCAGTAAGGGCAAATATGTTGATCCCCGTACAAACTCTTCCTTTTCCAATTTGACATTAAGTTTCTTGCGTACTTTAACCATATCTTTGAATATTTCAAGCCGCATTTTTTTATCAAAATGCCAACCTAACATATTCTCAAATAGTCCACATATCATCTTCTTGCTTGGGTGTTTCAATGTTTTATAGAAAGATCCAGGCAATTCGTCTACCATAGACAAAGGAGCTAATGGTCTTACTGCCAAAACTACTCTTTTGTCTAGTTCTGGCATTTTTCGTAATATAGATAAATCTATTTTTGTTTCATTCATGTCGAAATCCTTTCTGTTTTATAAATCCAAAACCCTGCGAACATTGTTCTCCAACACCTCCTTCATAAGCAATCTTCATCAACTCTAAAGGTGCTTTCATGCGGAAAGAGCAGAGATAACCACGTACTCTTGATTCGTAAAGAGTATTGGCTTTTATCGTTATCAACTTTGACTTGACCTTTTTATCAATCAATTCAAATGAAAACTCCTTGTCATTCATATCAAATGGCTGACCATGAATGCTCTCATATCTCGCCATCAATCCCTTTAATACGCCTTCAACAAACATAGGATTATCAGGAGATAGATATTGAGTCTTGTTATCTTCATGAAGCTTTACACAAATAGGAGACAGAGCTACGAAAGTCATTTCTTCTGATAATTGTGGCATTGGTATAGCCTCTACTCCAACAACATCAAAAGCAACTTGATATTTCTTATTGCCAATGCTAAAGCTTTGATGAGCAAATATACCTTGAATGAATTCAAGAGTACTTTTCTCCGGTATAAAGCTAATGTACCATACTGCTCTTTCACCAATGATTTTCAAACACCCTGCTTCAGGCAAAGGTCTTACTTTCTCAAAGATGAAGGGTGAATAACAAAATAGCTTAAACTTCTTTCTTTCATGTAATAGATAGCCATTTTCATGAAGCCATGCCGAATATTGCGTATCAGCTTGCGCCAATATGCGATAAATGACTGCCGACTGCTCATACTGATAATTAAAGGGCAGCAAGTCACCATGTTTCCTATCTATTTTCAAAGTTATTTTAAACTTCATAAATATTTATTTTATGCACACAAAGTTAATAAAAAAACTTATACGTTGTTATTTCTTTAAGAATTATTATACTAATATTTCATTTTATCCTATCGAAATGCCAGTTTAGCAAGTAAACAACAAACACCGACATTACCCTTACCTTCATGCCTTAGAATACCCACTTTTTGCATCACCGCCAAATCTCTTTTTACCACCCTTGAAGTCTCCGACATGGTTACCGACATTTACATCGGCATTACCGCCACTATTACCACCAAAACAATATTTGCACCGACATTTTACACCGACATTTACACCGACATTTACACCGACAAAATAGCATCAACCTTCTGCGTTCACAGACCAGCGCTAAATTGATAACTTTCCCAAAATTATCCCAAAAGGGAAAGAACAAGAAGATTTAAGGAGAAAAGGGGATTACTCATTATTATATATAGGAATTCTTAGGGAAAATGGTGGGGATAACGTTATTGAATATCAACAACTTAAAAGTTTCATTGTGCAAGTTGTGGCATTTTCATTGTGCAAGTTGTGGCAATTTCATTGTGCAAGTTGAGGATTTATCGTAAAAAAATGGTGTTTCATTCCTCAAAATGAAACACCATTGACCTAAATTTTATGCTGATAATCGAATTTCGCAATTAGTTGCTATAAGCACTCTCACCATGCTCGTAGATATCGAGACCTTCCTCCTCTACTCGCTTGTCAACACGTACACCTACACTCTTATCTACTACCTTGAAGATAATGTAGGTAACTACTACGCTGTAGATGATGCTTACCACGGTGGCTACAACCTGAATCCAGAGCTGATGCCAGTCGCCATAGAGGGCACCCTGTACACCTTCGGCTCCTGTTACATACTGAGTGGCGAAAACACCGGTGAGGACAGATCCCAGGATACCACCCATGCCATGAACACCAAAGGCATCGAGGGCATCATCATACTTGAACTTCTCCTTTACTACCGCTACCATGAAGAAGCAGACGATGGTGGAAATGATACCGATGCTGAAAGCTCCGAAAATATCGGTACTGCCGGCTGCTGGAGTGATGGCTACCAGTCCGGCAACAGCACCGGTACAAGCACCTACCGTAGTTGGCTTCTTGTTCACAATCCAGTCGATGAGCATCCAGGTGGTGGCTGCAGCAGCTGTGGCGATATGGGTTACCAGGAAGGCATTGGCTGCCAGACCATCAGCTGCCAGACCGCTACCGGCATTGAAACCGAACCATCCCAACCAGAGGAATGACATACCCATGAACACGAAGGTGATGTTGTGAGGTGTGATAGGATGACCCGCACGGTAATCATCTCGCTTGCCTACACAGAGTGCCATGACCAGAGCGGCTACACCGGCATTGATATGAACCACGGTACCACCCGCAAAGTCGATGGCTCCCATCTCCTGCAGGAAACCGCCACCCCATACCCAGTGAGCCATTGGAAGATAAGCGATGATAACCCAGAGGATGGTGAAAAGTACATAACCGCTGAACTTAACGCGCTCGGCAAAAGCACCGAGAATCAAGGCTGGAGTAATGAGGGCGAACATGCACTGGAACATTGCAAAGGTGAGCTCTGGAATGCCTGTAGGCATGATGGCATCCAAGCCGATGCCGTGAAGAAAACATTTATCGAAACCACCGATGACGCAAGCTAGAGGATTGCCCGAATCGGCATATTCTGTAGAGAAAGCCCAGGAATAACCGAAGGCTACCCATATCAGACTGACTACTGCCACGATGAAAACCGTCTGCATCAGGATGCTGAGAATATTCTTCTGGCGCACCAAACCACCATAAAAAAGTGCTATACCCGGGATTGACATCAAAAGCACCAAGATGGTTGCCATGATCATCCACGCTGTGTTACCCGTATCAAGTGTAGTTAATAATAAACTGCTCATACTTATATCTTATAGTTAAATTAGAATACTAAATAATATTTATTAAAGATAAGTAAGAATGCCTAATTCAACATTCAACACTTAACATTCAACATTTTAAATTATTCCTCTTTCTCAGCGTTATACAATGCGATGTCGCCTCGCTCGCCGGTTCTGATTCTTACCGTATCGAGTACAGGAATCACGAAGATTCTGCCGTCTCCTACTTCACCGGTCTGGGCAGCGCCCTGGATGGCGGCGATGGTAGGCTCCACATTCTTATCACGAACCACGATGTTCAGGAGCACACGCTCGATGCTGCTGGTATCATACATCACACCACGGTAAATGCGAGCCTGGCGCATTTTACCCTCACCTCTTACATTATAATAAGAGAACCACTCGATGTCTGCTGCTAAAAGCGCCTTCTTGACATCCTCGAATCTAGACTTGCGGATAATTGCCTCAATCTTCTTCATAATCCTTTAATAATTAATAATGTGTTAATACTTCTATTGATTGTCTCTTTTCGAAAACGGACCTTCATTGGTTGCTATTCAAATCAAGCCTTTCTTTTACATTATGTTCGTTTTCAGCTGCAAAATTAATACATTTTGTCAGCATTTTAAAGAAAATAAAAACATTTCGCTTTCACTTTTTATCGAATATTTTAAATTTATCGAGGCTTATCACATTCTCCTTACAATTTGTAAGGCAGAAAGCATTTTTATAACACAAATTGTAAGATAGCGAAAAATAATCAAGATTTCTGTATTTATTTTCTTGCATATTTCAACAAATCGTCGTACCTTTGCAATCGAAATCAAACAAATAGTCATCGAAATATTCGAAAGACTAGCAAAAAGTCAAATCTCAAAAGAGATAAGACATGAGAGATAAAAGAAGAGTATTCAAACATAAAGAACAACGCAGATGAAAGAAACAGTTCATTTTACAAAGATGCAGGGAGCGGGTAACGATTATATATATGTAGATACCCAACAATACGACATCCCTGACCCAGAGAAGGCGGCCATTGCCTGGAGTGCTTATCACACGGGCATAGGAAGCGACGGACTGGTTCTCATCGGAAAGCCGCAAGACAGCAGAAGAGCAGATTATTCGATGCGCATCTTCAACGCCGATGGTTCAGAAGCGATGATGTGCGGCAATGCAAGCCGATGCATCGGTAAGTATCTTTACGAAAAAGGATTGACCCGAAAGGACACCATCCGACTGGAAACGCTTTCGGGTATCAAGATATTGAAACTTCATCTTCAGGATAATAAAGAAGTTGTGGAATCGGTAACAGTAGACATGCTGAAACCCAAACTTGAAAATCCCGAGCAATTCTTAGGCCCTTCGGTGCTCGAAGCTGACGGCAGAAAATTTGAAGGCACCTATGTTTGCATGGGCAATCCGCATTTCGTTACCTTCGTGGATGACATCGACACCATCGACATCGCCCACTATGGTAAAATCCTGGAAAGAGACAAGGCATTTCCCCAGAGATGCAACATAGAATTTGCACAAGTAACTGACACAGACGCCATAAGAACACGAGTTTGGGAAAGGGGAAGCGGAATAACAATGGCTTGCGGAACAGGAGCCTGTGCCACAGCCGTAGCCGCAGCCCTTACCAAGCGTACTGGCAGGAAAAGCAGTATCGTGATGGATGGCGGAACGCTGGAAATAGAATATAGCGAGGCTGATGATCATGTTTACATGACAGGGCCTGCAGCATTCGCCTTTGAAGGAGAAATCCAGTTGGAGTGTTAATATAGGGAGTGTTGAATGTGGAATGTTGAATGTTGAATTTAACTGCACCCACCAAGTCTCTGGAGTGTTGAATGTGGAATGTTGAATGTTGAATTTAACTGCACCCACCAAGTCAACATTCAACATTCAACACTCAACATTAAAATTAGAAAGAACGCAAACTTAAATAACAAATGGTCGATAATGACCACAAATAAAAGGAGAAACAAAATATGGCATTAGTTAATGAACATTTCCTGAAGTTGGCCAACAATTACCTGTTTGCCGACATCGCAAAGAAGGTGAACGCCTACAAGATTGCACATCCAAAGCAGCGTGTAATCAGTCTGGGCATCGGTGACGTAACCCAGCCTCTCTGCCCTGCCGTCATCAAGGCGATGCACAAGGCTGTAGACGAGATGGCTGAGCAGGCTTCTTTCAGAGGCTATGGTCCGGAGCGAGGCTACGACTTCCTCCGCGAGGCTATCATCAAGAACGACTTTCTGCCACGTGGCATTCATCTTGACGCCAACGAGGTATTCGTAAACGATGGAGCCAAGAGCGATACGGGAAATATCCAGGAGATTTTGAGATGGGATAACAACATCGGCGTTACCGACCCGATTTATCCGGTTTATATAGACTCTAACGTGATGATAGGTAGAGCGGGAATCTTCGAGAACGGCAAGTGGAGTAACGTAACCTACATGCCTTGCGATGAGAGCGATGACTTCATCCCTCAGATTCCAGACCACCGTGTGGACATGATTTATCTCTGTTATCCAAACAACCCTACGGGTACGGTCATCTCGAAAGAAGAACTCAGAAAATGGGTAAACTATGCTATCAAGAACGAGAGCATCATCCTCTATGATGCAGCCTACGAGGCATATATCACCGACCCATCAATCCCTCATTCTATCTACGAGATTCGTGGAGCCAGAAAGGTAGCGATAGAATTCCACAGTTATTCGAAGACTGCCGGATTCACCGGTGTGCGTTGTGGTTACACCATCGTTCCTAAGGAGTTGAAGGCAAAGACATTGGCAGGTGAGGAAGTGGCCTTGAATCCTATCTGGGACCGCCGCCAGTGCACCAAGTTTAATGGTACAAGCTATATCAGCCAGCGTGCTGCCGAAGCCATCTACACCCCAGAGGGTAAGGAACAGGTGAAGGCAACCATCAATTACTATATGGAAAATGCCCACTTCATGAGAGCAGAACTCCAGAAACTCGGCTTGAGAGTATATGGCGGCGAGAATGCACCTTATCTCTGGGTGAAGACGCCAAACGACACGCCAAGCTGGAAATTCTTCGAAGAGATGCTTTATGGTGCCAGCGTAGTCTGCACCCCTGGTGTCGGCTTCGGTCCATCGGGCGAAGGCTATATCCGACTCACCGCCTTCGGTGAGCATGAGGACTGCAAGGAAGCCATGGAGAGAATTGCCAAATGGCTGGGAAAATAAACATTCCAACAGATTATAAAAACATTGAAAATCAGAAATTTTAAATTATATAAGGTATGAGCAACTTAAGATTTGAAGCTGTTTCAGAGGCTTCCAAGAGAAAGCCTGTTGAGGTAACCGCTCCTAGCGAGCGACCAAGTGAATTCTTCGGAAAGAAGGTATTCAACCGACAGAAGATGTACAAGTATCTCCCTGCAGATGTCTATGAGAAACTGATAGACGTCATCGACAACGGAGCACGTCTCGACCGTAACATCGCCAACGCCGTAGCCAAAGGCATCAAGCAGTGGGCTGACGAGAATGGCGTAACCCACTACACTCACTGGTTCCAGCCATTGACAGAAGGTACTGCCGAGAAGCACGATGCCTTCATCGAGCATGATGGCAAGGGTGGTATGATCGAGGAATTTTCAGGCAAGTTGCTCGTTCAGCAGGAGCCTGATGCATCATCTTTCCCATCTGGCGGTATCCGCTCTACCTTCGAGGCTCGCGGTTATTCTGCATGGGATCCAACATCTCCTGTATTCATCATCGACGATACACTCTGTATCCCTACCGTCTTCATCTCTTATACAGGTGAGGCACTCGACTATAAAGCTCCATTGCTCCGTTCTTTGCACGCTGTAAACGTAGCAGCAACAGAGGTTTGCCACTACTTCAACCCAGATGTCAAGAAAGTTATTTCCAATCTCGGTTGGGAGCAGGAGTATTTCCTGGTAGATGAAAGCTTGTATGCAGCACGTCCTGACCTGATGCTGACAGGCCGCACCCTGATGGGTCATGATTCTGCCAAGAACCAGCAGATGGACGACCACTACTTCGGCGCCATCCCAGAGCGTGTTCAGGCATTCATGAAGGATTTGGAAATCCAGGCTCTTGAACTCGGTATTCCTTGCAAGACCCGTCACAACGAGGTAGCACCAAACCAGTTTGAGTTGGCACCTATCTTCGAGGAGACCAACCTTGCCGTTGACCACAACATGCTCCTGATGAGCTTGATGAAGAAGGTAGCTCGCCATCACGGTTTCCGCGTACTTCTCCATGAGAAGCCATTCGCAGGCATCAACGGTTCCGGTAAGCACAACAACTGGAGTCTCGCTACAGATACAGGCATTCTGCTTCATGGTCCTGGCAAGACACCAGAGGATAACCTCCGTTTCGTAGTCTTCATCACAGAGACTTTGATGGGTGTATACAAGCACAACGGTTTGCTCAAGGCTTCTATCATGAGCGCTACCAATGCGCATCGTCTGGGCGCCAACGAGGCACCTCCAGCAATCATCTCTTCATTCCTCGGCAAGCAGTTGACCGACCTTCTCGAGCACATTGAGAAAGCCGACAAGAAGGATCTCTTCACCGTAGCAGGCAAGCAGGGCATGAAGTTGGATATCCCTGAGATTCCAGAGTTGATGATTGATAACACCGACCGTAACCGTACATCACCATTCGCCTTCACCGGTAACCGATTCGAGTTCCGTGCCGTAGGTTCTGAGGCTAACTGTGCATCAGCAATGATTGTATTGAACACAGCCGTAGCTGAGGCTTTGACCGACTTCAAGAAGCGTGTGGATGAGTTGATTGCCAAGGGTGAGGACAAGACATCTGCCATCATCGATATCGTTCGTCAGGATTTGAAGACCTGCAAGCCTATCCGTTTCGACGGCAATGGTTACTCAGATGAGTGGGTAGAGGAAGCTGCCAAGCGTGGTTTGGACTGCGAGAAGAGCTGTCCTAAGATTTTCGAGCGTTATCTCGACCCTGCCACTATCAAGATGTTCGAGGATATGGGCGTCATGAAGAAGAACGAGTTGGAAGCTCGTAACGAGGTGAAATGGGAGACCTACACCAAGAAGATTCAGATTGAGGCTCGTGTAATGGGCGACTTGAGCATGAACCACATCATCCCTGTGGCTACTCACTATCAGAGCCAGTTGGCTAAGAATGTGGAGAACATGATTGATATCTTCGGCGACGAGGAAGGCAAGAAGTTGACAGCCCGCAACATCAATATCATCAAGAAGATTGCCGAGCGCACTCAGATTATCGAGACCGGTGTTGAGGAGTTGGTAAATGCCCGCAAGGTTGCCAACAAGATTGAGAATGAGCACGATAAGGCGATAGCTTATCATGACACAGTAGCTCCAAAGATGGAGGAAATCCGTTATCAGATTGATAAGTTGGAGTTGACTGTAGCCGATGAGCTCTGGACCCTGCCTAAGTATCGTGAACTCCTGTTCATCCGCTAAACAGCAATGTCTTCCAACATAAGACATATTTCTGACAGATAATAACACAAAGCTCTAGTAAGAGCTACTCTTCATCAGATATAACAATTGAACGATCAATCTATTTCTTTTATTGGTTGTTTAAGTTTGCGCGGAGTGTGGTTGTGAAATCACGCTCCGCTTTTTTATTTCCTGATTTACATAAACAAAAAAACAGACCGACATGAACGCTTGTTCACATCGGCCTGTTTACTCTTTTACCTTTTTACTTTTTTACCTTTTTACTTTTTTACCTTTTTACTCTTTTACCTTTTTACTCTTTTACCTTTTTACTCTTTTACCTTTAAAAGATTGATTGTCTGTGTTTTACCCGTGATGCCTGTTACCACGGCGATTCCATTGTCACGAATCTCCACCTTCTCATATTTGGCATCAACAATCACTTTTCCTTTCAATGTCATAACGCCCCAATGTCTGGGAATCTCTTCAAAGGCGCAATAGGCGCCAACAGGTTGCGCTATACTGCAGTAGAGGGGTGGCACGATAACTTTACCATCTACCTTCACGCCCCATTTCTTTCCTGCCTGATACAATTCCACATGCCCTGCCTCCGACTTCTCATGCAAAAGAAGCATCTCGTTTGCTTCCATTTCCTTCTTTTGCAACATCGCCTCATGATAGTATTTCTTGCCAAGGCGAGGCATCACAAAATTCAAATCTTCATTTTCATTCTTTGGATGATTGCATCCTATATAAGTCTTCTTCAAATTTGAATCCACCAGGTAGTAGTCCTCTTTGCTGTCCATGACAACGATACGTTCACCATACAGTACTGCACATAACCAATACACATGTTCGTAATCATTACGCAGGAAACATACATTTCTGCTCTCTTCATTGCTCATGCGCATCTTCCCTTCATCACCCTCACAATAGTACCATACCTGACAACCGGGAGCAGAAGGTCTGAATCTGAATATCATATAGTACCCATAATTCAGAAAATCATATTGTGAAGGATGATAGGGCAGAGAAAAATCTTCTTGGGTTCGAGACATGAAAATGTCGTTATATTCAATAAACTCCCATCCTTTGATGTTGACAACATGGGGAGTTTCTGCTACGTTAGTGCCATCGTCGATGACAGCTTTTGCCAACAGGTCATAATAGCATTTCGCCTTTCTGCGAGGTCGGTAGAACAGGATGTTGCCATCCAGCAGTTTCATGTCATAGTAATCGCCTGGCTCCAAGACTTGTTCTCCTTGTCGGTTCACTACCGTCATCTTTCCATCAGGCAGCTTGATGATGGCAAACTCCCCTTTGCTATCTACGAACTCACGATACAGTAGTGTTTGGAGCAATTCTTCATGGCTCATCACCATCATCATTTCTGAGTCTGGATGAATCTGAATATCGTCTTGTTTCTCGTTCATCAGGAAAAATTCTCTATCCTTGGCTGTCTCCTTTTTCTTGCCAACTTTCAGCTTTCCCTCGAACATAGCATTCCAGTTCCATACTTGCGTAGGCAATCCGAACACCCGATATAGTCCCACATTATCTATAATTACGCAGTTCTTCTTTCCCTTAGCTACTCGCAATCCACGTCCCACCATCTGAAGATACTTGGCAAGCGACAATGTAGGTCGTGCCAACTGTACAAACTCCACATCCGGGCAGTCAAATCCCTCCGAGAAGATGTCCACATTCACCAGCACTTGTATAGGAGCAGCCCCATCAGCAGGTCGCAAGCAAGTAGCACCCAGCCTATCAGCAGCCCCATCACCAACTCCATCAGCAGCCCGCAAGCAAGTATCAGTAAGGCGGTCCCATCCCGCACAATCTGGCGAGACCTTTGATGCTCCACTCATCCCCAAGCGGTCCCCAAGTCCCTCTGTAGGCCGCAAGCAAGCAGCCCCCAGGCGGTCCCATCCCGCACAATCTGGCGAGACCTTTGATGGTCCGCCATCCTTAGAGCGAAGCGGTTCCGAGCACCGAGTAGGGCGGTTTCCTCCCTCTCCCCTGAGGGTGAGAGGGTCGGGGTGAGAGGTGGAGCCCTCTTTAATGGTAAAGAGGGACGGGGTGATTTTAGAAGATTTGTCGGGGTGATTCGAAAGATCCTTATGAAGAATGGATGGTTGGTGATTCGAAGAAGAAAAGGAAGAAGCTTTGAACCTTTCTATAAGTTCTTTTCGTAAAGAACTTGGCGTTTTACTATCAATAGCAACAGCCGCGATGCCGTGTTCTCTGTAGAACTCGGCAATAGCATTAGCATGCCTGATATTGATAGCATACACGATGCCCTTTCTGTCTTTGCCATATTCTTCCAAGCTCCGATAGAGCCTTTCGATGCTCGGTTTCTTATTCAGCAACATATCCATTTCCTTGTTCTGGTAGTCACCGTCTGCCCCTCGCTTCTGCAAGGAGTCGATGAGTCGTTGCGTTACACTATCCGATTTGATGCTCACAAAATCGTATGTCGCCAATCTTCCCTTGCTGATAAACTCAGGAACACTCCACGACTGCACCAAGACATCAAACAGATCAGTGAATCCCTTACCATTCAATCGGCAAGGAGTAGCCGTCAGTCCCAGGAACTTAGCTTTCGGGAATCTCTCCCACATCTCCTTATAGGTCTTGGCAAGCGCATGGTGCGCTTCGTCAATCACTATCATCCCCGGTTCTTCCTCTATCTCGTCATAGTGTTTCGACAACCATTGTATCGACACAGCCTTTATCGGCATCATGTCAGAAGTAGGATTAACAGAAGAGGCAGAAGTGGCACCAAGCCCATCACCACCCCTCTCACCCAGGCGGTCCCCAAGTCCCTCAGTAGGCCGCAAGCAAGTAGCAGTAAGCCCATCAGCAGCCCGCAAGCAAGTAGCACCCAGGCGGTCCCATCCCGCACAATCTGGCGAGACCTTTGATGGTCCGCCAACCTTAGAGCGTAGCGGTTCCGAGCGACGAGGAGGAGCGGTTTCCTCCCTCGCTCCTGAGGAGAGAGGGTCGGGGTGAGAGGTGGAGCCCTCTTTAAGGGTAAAGAGGGACGGGGTGATTTTCGAAGAATTGGCAGGGTGATTCGAAAAGTCCTTACAAAGAAGGGATGGGGTTTTAGAAAAAACTCTTTGAATCGTTTCTCGAATCTGAGAAACCAGTTCCCTTCTATGGGCAACAATCCAAACATTGCAATTGGAATGTTCCCTCAAAAACGATTCTACGACCGAAGCGAGTAGAACCGTTTTTCCCGTACCCGTTGGCATTTGTGCCATCACGGATCGATGAAGTCGCAACGCCTTCTCAATCCGTTCCTTCATATCCTCTTGGTAATCAAAAAGCTTGATTACATTCATATTTTAAAATTATAATTAAATATTGTTATTTTTTCGCCTTACCGGTTGACTACTCCGCATATTTTTACTATCTTTGTCAACCAGAAGAAAGAATGATTAATTATGGAACTAAAAGATATATTTTCTAAGCGACTGCGCAACGCACGTCTGATGCGAGGCTTGTCCATGCAACAACTCTGTGTGATGATGAATGATATTGTCACCAAACAATCCGTGTCCAAATACGAACGAGGCGAGAGTATGCCAGACAGTACCATTCTCATCGCATTATGTAAAGCCCTGAACATTTCCCCCGACTATCTGTTTCGTGAAAATCGCTCAGCTCTCAATAATGTTCATTACCGCAAACTAACTCGCCTAAGTGCTAAGGAAGAGAAATCCATCAATCTCATGGTGGAAGATACCATCGAACGCATCAATGAAATAGAAGACATTTGTGGCATCGAAAGACATTTTGATGCTTCCTCCTTTACTTGCCAAGTAAAGTCTTTAAATGATGTTTTCAGCGCAGCAAGCAAACTCCGCGCCGATTGGAATATTGGCAATGCCGCCATTACAAACGTCATCAACATCTTAGAGACCAATGGTATCATTGTGGTAGAAGTAGAAGCTTCTGATGCTTTCTCAGGTCTCAATGGCACATTGGAAAATGGAACTCCTGTCATCGTCATTAACAAACAGATGAGCACCGAGCGTAAGCGTTTCACTGCGCTTCATGAATTAGGTCATGCATTGCTTTATTTTCCAGATGACATGGATGAAAAGATGGAAGAACAATACTGCAATATTTTTGCCAATGAAGTTTTGATGCCAAGACAAACTTTCTTTCAGTCTATTGGTGAGAAACGCCACGACATAGCTTTAGTTGAGTTGAAAAACCTTCAATCAGAATTTGGAATATCCGTTGATGCCTTGATGTATAAGGCGAGATATCTTGATGTCATATCAGAAAATCGCTATACAACCTATTGGAAGAAGAAAAATTTCGATTCCAATTTCAAATCACAGGTAGAGAAAAGCATCATTGATGACGAGCACAGCACCAGATTCGAGAACCTTATCTATCGTGCCCTGTCAAGTGGCTTGATTACAGAATCCAAGGCTGCCGTCTTACTCAACAAGACGACAGAGGAAGTATTACATAATTTCGTTCTTGCCTAATGGAAATAGTAATCAGCGATACCAATATATTCATAGACTTATGGAATATTGGACTTTTGGAACGATTCTGTGAGCTTCCTTTGTCAATCCACACCACCGACTTTATTATCGGTGAGCTAAAAACACAAGGAGTGAAAGATGCGATTGCTCAATTACACCAAGAAGGAAAAATCACAATCAAAACTTTCAAAAGCAATGAGTATGCAGAGATTATGTCACTTCAAGATAAGAATCTCTCTTTCCAAGACTGCACAGTTTTATATTACGCATTGAACGGTGATTATAAACTCTTGACTGGCGACCGTAACCTTCGAGTGATAGCAGAACGGCATGGACTTCAAGTTTCAGGAATAATATATGTGATGGATGAACTTCTTCACCATGATATTCTATCGAAAGAAGAATATATAACCAAGCTTAAAGCCTTGCTGGAGTCCAACCATCGCCTTCCGACAAAGGAAATTATGAAACGAATCGAGGATTCTCTTTGATAATGTGCCATGATAACAACTCCAGCTAGTAAACTCATTAGCATAGCCCATTAATTGGGCTATGCCTATAAACATATTTTTGAATACCAAAAATTCACAATAAATCTGTAACTTATCATCAAATCCCCCGAATATAAGCTGTAAACTATTAACTATAAACTCTCTTCTCCCCAGGCGGTCCCATCCCGTACAACCATGGCGAAGACCTTTGATGGTCCGCCATCCTTAGAGCGTAGCGGTTCCGAGCGACGAGGAGGAGCGGTTTCCTCCCTCTCCCCTGAGGGTGAGAGGGTCGGGGTGAGAGGTGGAGCCCTCTTTAAGGGTAAAGAGGGACGGGGTGATTTTCGAAAAAACTCCTTCTTTAACGGTAAGGAAGGTTTCTGTCCCCTGTAAGGGGAACCGAAAGGGTCGTAAAGACTATTGAAGGTAGGTTTTCGAAAAACAGGCTACTAGACTCCATCCCACAAAAGTAGTTCTTTATAAAGAGAGGAGAGGGGAACCGTTCGCCCGTATATCTATTATTTCTTATTCTTTATCCTCCAGAAGAAATGCCACGTTCTGAAGATTGGTTCACTTAGAGCCTCTGCAGGATAATATCTCACGAAATGCATATTTCTCCATATCTTCAGGAAGTATTTCTTTGCCATTCCTTGTTGTGTGAAATGCCCATATTTGGTGAAGTGACGTCCGAAGTTGCCACCATTCAGTATCTCTGCCAGCAGCAACTTTCCTCGCTTTTCATCCATCGGTACAATCATCTTCTCCTCAGATAGCCCCAATGCCTCATGCAGCACATACATCACTGCCCCTGCGAACTTCCACAATCCAAGATGTTTCAATTCTCTCTGCACCACATCCAAAGCAGTAGAGGCAGAAGAATCTGTAGTGAAAGCAGAACTGACAGAAGCATCAGAAGCTATATCCCCACTAACACCCCGGCGGTCCCATCCCGCACAATTTGGCGAGGGCTTTGATGCCCCGCCATCCTTAGAGCGTAGCGGTTCCGAGCACCGAGTAGGGCGGTTTCCTCCCTCTCCCCTGAGGGTGAGAGGGTCGGGGTGAGAGGTGGAGCCCTCTTTAATGGTAAAGAGGGACGGGGTGATTTTAGAAGAATTTTGATAGACTTTATAAAAGTCGCAAACAACGTAGTAGTAGTCAATGATTTGCCTCATTCCAATCCCTTCATCAAAGAAGTGATGATAAAGATGGGTCAGCTGATAAACCACATTGAACGCCGTCGTTGGTATAGCAATTTCTCCAATACCGTCTGGCAGGCTAACAACATTTGAGCATTGTAAATCCGCATTCCGCTTGAACCATTTCTGCAAACGTACATTATAGATTGGATTGTTCATGATACCAGGGAAGAAATGTAGTTCCACCGGCACCCCGTCAAACGACGTCTCCAAATGATGGAATCTAATATCATCACCAATCTCAAAATGCTTCTTGGCATATTCCGTTATCTGTTCACGGCTTGCATTCACCCATACATCAATATCCCCAGGAGTACGTGAATAAGGATTCGGATACATCAAGGCATTGCCTTGTCCTTTCAAGATGTAGCATCGCAATCCATCTTCTCTAAACTTTGAATAGAGTTTACCCGCCACAGCATTCACCTTCATGTTCTGTCGACGAATTTGTTGTGCCGCTCCCATCCAAGTCATCAGCAAATCCCTTCCCATAGGATTTTGCTTTAGCTCTTCAGAAAATTCTTTCGTCAATCTCTCGATACCATCAAAGCAAAAGCCAAGAAGAGCTTGCCTAGAAGCAAAGTTGTATAGTTGTCGCCAATCTATTTTGGCGACGACCATACTCATATCCACCTTCTTGCCAAGGCAATAATTTAAGAACAAAAAGATTGCTGATGTTTTTATCATTTCTTATTTCAGATATTTCCTGTCATTATCCTCGAACCAGTCAGCAAGAGCTTCCTCGAAGCTCCACTTAAACTGATAACCGCAGTTCTTCAACTTCTCACCACAGATATTAGTAGAAATCTGGAGCTTCTTCACTCTTGCAGGACAGATACCCATTGGCGAGCCAAGAAGCATGGCAGCTCTTGCCATAGGCATGATAACCCAGTTAGGAATATCAGGCACAAACTGAGTCAACCCTGTTACCTTCTTCATAGCCTCCACGATGTGTTGAATGGTATAAGCAGGTTCGAAACAACAGTTATACAACTCTACACCATGCTCATGATGTTCTAGACGATACAGCATGAAGCGGACCAACTCCTTTACATAGATACAAGCCTTGATGGTATCCTTTCTGCCAGGGTAAGCAAACTTATGACCACGGATAGCCCAATACAATCTGGTGAAATTACCATTCTCACCCTTTCCGAATACCACACCTGGGCGAACGATAGTAAGCTGGCGATGAGCAGCATCTCCATTCTGCCACTTCTCATGAATCTTCTCAGCTACCAACTTAGAGATACCGTATGCAGTATTAGGAGTTGGCAAAGTAGTCTCCTTCTTCAATTCCTCAGCAGCTCCGTATGGTGCGATACTTGAAGTAAACACAATCTTCTTAATATTCCACTTCTCTGCAAAAGCCACCACATTCTCAGCACCGCGGATATTCGTTTCGAAATACTCATGATCCTCATGACCAGGAGTACGATGAACTGCAGCAAAGTTGAAGATCACATCGTCCTCAGTAGGAGTAAATGGCAAGCTCTCGATAGGCTTTCGGATGTCATACTCAATAAAAGTAGACTGCAACTTCTCACCATCACGCAAAGCAGGCTTGTAATCCTTCACTACCGGATTAGGAGTACCAGGCTTAACGATGTCAAGGTTATATACTTGGGCGTTAGGATAACGCTCCTTAATCAAATTTGTAAGATGGGTACCGATGAAACCAGTACCGCCAGTGATAATATAGTTCATAAAACTATGTTTTATAGATTATTGGCTGCACTCGGCAAAATCAAGCGAGCTTGTTTTGCTCTCGTTTGCACAATAATTCATTTGTATTTATCGGTTATAAATTTCTGTATAAATGTCTTCCAATGCCTTGATACGATTATCAATAAAGAAATCAGTCTCAAAGTAAGAACGGGAGTTCTTCTCCATTTCTTTACGCTTCTCATCATTCTCTATCAAGTCATTCATTTTTTCAACAAAGACCTCTTCCTTCAATGGCAATAGATAACCATTATAGCCATCTTTCACACAATCCTTGTTACCTAATACATCACTCGCCACTACAGCCTTACCCAAAGACATAGCTTCTATCACAGAGATAGGAAGTCCCTCATAGAGAGAAGTCATGAAGTAAAGCAAACTTCCCTTCACATACTTCAAAGTCTCCTCGTGGCTAAGCCAAGGCAAGAGGTAGAACGTATCATCCATATCATACTGATGAATGAGCTTCTTCATATCTTCCAACATTGGAGAATAGAAGCCAACACCTAGCAGATAGAATTTTATATCAGGATGCTTTAGATGGATTCCATGAGCAACTTCTACCATGAACAAAGGGTTCTTCTGATATGAAGGACGACCGATGGAAGTGATGTAACGCTCGCCTACTTTTGGGAAAGGCAAATCTGATGCTTCAATCTTACCAAAAGAAATCTGTGGAAGACTATCCGGCACTGCATTATTCCAGGCAAAAGCCTTCTTCACGTTGAAACCAACTACCTTGATACCCAATTCTCTTTCAGAGCCGGAACAAGCCAGAAGATAAGAGTTCAGCTTTGCAATCTTCTCTAACAAAAGAAATACCTGTTTCTTTTTGGCTGATTCTGCTGAAAGAAAAGAGAAGGCATGAGCCGTATAAACGACCTTAGTTCCTGTAAAGAAAGCAGCAATTCTTCCGATTACACCGCCCTTAGCACTATGGCAATGCACCAAGTCAGGTTTTTCCTTCTTAATAATCTTGATAGCCTGCATCACCGCCTTCATATCTTTTACAGGATTCAAGGCACGATACATATCAATGCTATACGTCTTTACCTGTTTGCCATGCCGCATATAGGGCTTACTGTTATCATCCGCACCATTAACGATAACGAACTCAAACTTATCACTAGCCAAAGCTACGGTATTGCGAACAAAAGTATCTATGCCGCTTTTGAGGTTTCCAATATGAAGTATCTTCATGCTGCCACCCTCCTTTCTTCATCACATAATTCTAAATTATTACCAATCGATATCAGTTTTACTGTATCAACATTCAACTTGAGAAGGACAAGAATATCCCCTCTATATTTCAAATTATCAACCATATTATAATGAATTTATAAATAAGAGACAATTATTTTTAATGAAGACTTTTGAATTGAAAAAACCGTAAATTTTCTCCATTTTTATGAGTATACATAAGTAAACTAACTTTTCAATGCAAGGCTGTACTATTTAGATTGAAAAAAACTTTATCGCTAGCGAACTCTATCCAGCCTCTTTCGGATAGCTTTCCATAAACTTTTTCTGAAAGTAAGATTTACCATCTCCAAACTTAGCAGAGAAAATGATTCTACTCTCATTTTCAAACACCTGCTTGAAGTCTTGAATGTTTTGTGAAATATCAATTGTATCCATAATATCTATTCTAGTGAAAAAAACACTTTTTCATGATTAAGAATTCGAAAAAGTATCTTCTAAAAAGAATAATAAAAGTACAGTGAAAAATATATTAAGAAAATCCACATAAGGCATTATGCATAATTTTTGCAAAACGCTTGAAAGTATATTTGTTTAATACTTTTTCAGGAGATGCAACATCATGAGAAAGTAACTCATCCAAATCTACATCAGTATCATAAGGATCAATCCAATAAGCAGACTCTCCGAAAATTTCAGGCAAACAGCTAGCCTTTGCAATGATGCATTTTGCACCAACGCTCATTGCTTCTAAAGGTGGAATACCAAATCCTTCAAAGAAGGAAGGAAATATAAAAGCTTTACATTGAGCCATAAGATACTTTACTTCTCCATCGCTTATATAGCCCAAGAATCTAACGTTCTTATAGTCCTCTTCTTTATAATCAGTACCATACGCTTTGAGATTAGCCTTTCCACCAATAAAGAAATTATACTGAGGATGTCTCTTTGCAACCTCTAATATCCATTGTATATTCTTGTTTGGAGCCAAACTGCCCAAAGAAAAGAAGTAAGGATTTGCGAACCAATCAGGATGTCTTTCTTTCAAAGTTTCATCAGCTGTAACCTCTTTGAAATGTTCCCACCCATTACCTAAAACTACAATTTTATTTGAAGGTAGCTTTAAACATTCTATCATTTGTTTCTTAGAATACTCAGACACGGTAAATAATAAAGGTGAGAATCTTCGAGCTAACTCCTCTTGAAATATATGCCAACATCTAGAAACCTTCATGTAGAATGTCTTGCAATACTCGGGATGAGTTCTATAACTCATGTCGTGAATACAAATAATTCCAGGTTTTAAAACAGGCATTATCGTAAGAAGGTTTAGAGAAATGCTTCTAGGATGAGTTAGCATATACAAAGCTAAAAAAGTTTGTTCCCATAAAGATCCTTTCGCCTTCCCAAATTTGACAACTGGTATATTATTCAAATGCGGAATATTGGAAGCATTTTTTGGAACAACCAAAGAATATTGACCTTTCTTGCATATTTTGTCTAATTCTGATATTATCTCAAATGCAAAACGTTCTTGCCCAGTAACTCTACGTGCAGTAAACTGCCCATTGATAGTAATCATAATATATAAACTTAACTTATTATAAATACATTACTTTAGCTTAGTTAATAGCCTATAAGTCGTTATAAAAGGCAATGGCGATAACTTGACAGCCCAATATATCAATCTAGGCTTCAAGTCAATTGCATTTTTCATTATTTGCCAATAATATGGATGTTCCTGCATAATTTGCTTTATAAGCATTTCACCAGCAGGTCCATTGTCAATTCCATAATTCAGCATTTCAGTAATATGGTGAGCTATATGATTAAGAAAGCCTCTTTTAACAACTAAGTCATTTATAGTATCTGCATATTCAGATAAATAGGCCATATTATCATTCAAATCATATATGCGTTTCAAATCTTTTACTGTTGTAATGCTGCCAGCACGTTTAAGAAAATGATAAACAGATTCTCTGTAAAATATAAAAAAATTAGCTTTATAAAGTGTTATTGGCGTAAACAGAGTATCCTCATGTTTAATACCTTCCTTAAAAAAGCAATTATTTACTATAAGAAATTCACGCCTAAAAATAAACATCTGAGCAGCATCGGCAAAACCAGTAACAAAAAGTGTTGCTTTATCAGCCACACTATTCTCAAAACATTTGCATTTTTTCGCACGCCCACCTTCTGGGATAAAACCGTTAAAAGCAAGAACATCAACATCCCTCGTAAGTCTACCAACTATTTGAGCAAGGCAGCATTCTTCTATCCAATCATCACTATCAATAAACCAAATAAAATCTCCTTGAGCCTCTCGAATACCACGATTTCTTGTACCAGATAAGCCTTTATTTTTATGGCTAGTGACTTTTATATTCGGATATTTCTTTGCTAGTTTTTCAAGTACACACAAAGTATTATCCTTAGACTCATCGTCATAAGCCAAGATTTCGTAATCATCTTTTGGGATATCTTGATTTTCAAGACTATCAATACACTTTTCTACGTACAATTCAACATTGTAACATGGAACTATAAAAGATAAAATCATATATCTAAGAAATTATTCGTAAATGAAACAATCTATATAACAAAACATAAGGTATAGGCATAACTTTTTTATAAACAGAAGTCAATCCTAATAATGAATATATATCTTTGTTTTGTTTAACAAAAGAATCTAGTTCATCGAATGCTTTCGCATCAAATTCTTCTTTCTTGAATCCAATTAAATACAATCGATAAATATCCTTATATCTTACAAGAATTCTTTTTCTCAGAAGAAGATAACGCTCACGAGAAAGTTTATTCTTGTCTAATAAAGAAAAATGCTTCAACATTTTATTTGCAACAATTTCCAAATTGCTTATCTTTTTCTTCAAAACATTTTCGGACATAGTTTGTCCTTCTCTTCCCAACAAATACTTATACAACACGTTATTAACGTAATAGACAGTTTGAATTTTTACCATCGGGTAATAACACCATTCTTGATCGGTATAAGAAATACCTTCAGTTTGATGATAATTTATTTCTTTAAAAAGTTCTGTTCTATATATAATAGCATGCATTTGTATATCCGATATTTTCTTCCAAATATCATTAAACAATAAACATTTTTCCTTTTTTAAGTGAAAGGATACATGATTCGTAATCTCATCATTAGCATTGATTATATCAAAATCAGTAATAATCATATCCATCACAGGAATGCTGCTAATTTTTTCTAAAATAGCACTTAGCCCTACTGAAGAAAAGTAATCATCAGAATCCAACACTTTTACATAAGTACCTAAAGCCTTTGCCAAACCTGCATTAATACAAGAGCCATAGTTACCATTTTCTTTATCAATCACTCGAATAACTTCTGGATATTTTTTTTGATATGAAGTAGCTATACGTAATGATTGATCTTTACTTCCATCATTAACTACAATGATATCAATGCTTTCAAGACATTCTGTCGGAATATCTAGAAGCGACTGTAAACATTTACCAATATAATTTTCCATGTTATACATGGGAATAATAATTGAAAGAACCTTAGTACTCATAAATATTGCGCTTAAATTTTACTTGTTTTAATAAAGAACTTAGCGGATAAGCTAACATAAATAAAGAAATATTAGTATATAATACTATAGTTATAGAGAATGTGCAAAAATATATAAAATACATCCCTACAAATCTATAATTTCTTTTTAAAAGCTGAAGAAATGGCCAATAAAGAAGAGCAAAACCAAAAAACAATGTCATCCATATTCCACCATCAGCTAAAATAATGAACAAAGAGTTGCTGCTTCCTACTCCATTCTTTCCATAACCAGAACCCAAAAATATATTTTGATTAAAGACTTTAAGAGCTTTTTTTATATGAACTGCCCTATCTGCATAAGACTCTGTTTGGCTTTTCATTTCAAACACATCATTACCGACATAAAGGACTATGACAAAAATAACAACTATACTCAATAACGTTAAAGCTGTTTTTAAAGGCGATAAAGAACCTTCGTATAACCTACTAAGTATATGAATTAATACTAAACCTAACAAAGCAAAAACACCAGTGGTAGAGGTCGACGTTAATATTGCAGCGACAAAAACAATTATTTTCCATTCGTTCCTTTCAAACAAGAAGTACTCTGATAAAAGTGCAACAACTAAGCAATAATTGTACATCGGTGCTTCTGGATAAATACCACAATTTCTAAAAGGCTGAGCTTCAAAATAGATGTTATACCATGAAGGGAAATAGGTTCCAGCCCAATCTGAATATATTGTTTCTGTACATGGAATAACATTTAAAACAGTACCAAATAAATAAAAAAACAAAGATACGCCTGATATTGATAGCATAATATTTACCACAGCTCTCAAGATTTCTTTAAATCTACTTAGTCCTCCATAAGCTAAATATATTACCAATAAGGGGAAAATTCCAAAAAATTTAAGTATGAAAGTTCTATCACCAGTTCCGTTAAAATATAGCACTAGAGCCCAAAGGACATAAAGTAATAGATAAAAAGGCGTTAATGGTCGTAACTTATATATTTTTTTCCCTTTAATCAATAAAATGAGTAAACAAACAAAAGACACCAGCAAGATGATTTGATTAAAAAATTGACTATTTATTATATAGACAGAATTGCATTCCAACAACATTGCAAATGCAAAACAACATGTCAAAAAATAATTCAAACGCTTCATGTTCATTTGTCTTTTTTACTATTTAGATATTTTTTTCATGATTATATCCATAAATATTTAATACCTTCTCGATAATCGGAGCCATGTCATAATACTTGTATTCCGCTAGACGACCACCAAAGATGACATTCTCTTCCTTATCTGCCAGTTCCTTGTACTTGGCATACAGCTCAGAGTTCTGTTTGTCATTCACAGGATAGTATGGTTCCATACCATCCTTCCACTCTGTAGAATATTCCTTAGAAATGACTGTCTTTGGACATTCATACACATCCTGACCAAACATCTCGAAGTGCTTATGCTCAATAACACGGGTGTAAGGAACTTCACGCTCGGTATAGTTCACAACTGCGTTGCCTTGATAATTTGGCTTATCAATGACCTCTGTTTCAAAGCGTACTGTACGATAGTTTAGTTTACCAAACTGATAATTATAGAATTCATCTATCTTACCTGTGAACACTATCTTGTCGGCTATTCCCTCCCAATATTCACGATTCTCGAAGAAATCTACATTTGTTTTCGTCTCTACTCCTTCAAGCAAACCTTCAATGAGTTTGTTATAACCACCAACAGGGATACCCTGGTACTTATCATTGAAGTAGTTATTATCGAAGATGAGACGAACAGGCAAGCGTTTGATAATGAAAGCAGGAAGTTCTGTACATTTTCTTCCCCACTGCTTCTCAGTATACCCCTTGATAAGCTTTTCGTAAATATCTTTTCCTATCAATACCTGGGCTTGCTCCTCCAGATTGCGAGGTTCTGTTACGCCATCAGCTTTCATACGAGCAACAGCTTCCGCCTTCTGTTCATCAATCTTAGTCTGAGCTTCTTCAGGTGTAGTTACGCCCCACATCTGATAGAAGGTGTTCATATTGAAAGGCAAATTATAAAGTTTGCCCTTGTAGTTAGCCACTGGCGAATTGGTATAGCGGTTGAACTCCACGATGGAGTTCACAAAGTCCCACACCTTCTTATTGGAGGTATGGAAGATGTGTGCTCCATACTTATGTACATTAATACCTTCGATATTCTCACAATAGATGTTACCACCCAAGTGAGAACGCTTATCAATTACCAAACACTTCTTGCCCTGTTTGTGAGCAAAATGTGCAAATGTGGCTCCGAACAAGCCGGAACCTACGATTAGATAGTCATAATGTTTAGCCATCATATTTTTCCCATTTATTGGTTATTTGATTAAATTTTTTCAAAATTTTTGCAGGATTACCTCCTACGACACAGTAATCTGGAACATCCTTAACAACTATTGCTCCTGCTGCTATTACGCAATGCCTTCCAATTTTAACACCAGACATTACTTGGCAACCGAAACCGAGCCATGTTTCAGTTCCTATGACAACTTCGCCTTTACTAATCACTTTCTGTTGAGAAATTGGTGTATGAATATCCTCAAACCCATGATTTCTATCAGAAATATGAACGTGAGGAGCAAAGAGGACATCGTCTTCTATGATAATTCTATTATCACATCCAATGCGATTCATTTTGCCGAAATGCACCCTATTACCGATGAGTAATTTGGGTGTAACTCCAGGCATAGTCTGATTTACGCATAATTCCACATCATCATCTATGAAAACTTGCCCCCCCATATCGACATATTGAGGGTTAACTATGCGTACATTCTTTCCGAAATATACATGCTTAGATGGTGAGATACCATAACGTAATGAAAGTATTATATTACGTGGAATTTTTAAAATCCAAATAATCTTTCTTAAAATTTTGCTTAATAATTCTATCATAAAATCTTATTTAAAAATTCTCTTCCAATAGATTTGACAGGAAGTGGAACATGTTTCTTAATACAATATTTTATCATTCTCAACTCTCCCTTCATCAAACCAAGAGGATTGGTACAAGACCATGCTGCATTATTAAAGATTCTAGCCACCCTATTTTTATAATAAAGAGAAAGTTCGTTATTTTGAATTTCCTTTGTCAGTTTTCTGAAGTGATATGCTAATAATATCCATTCCTCATTTTGTCGTTTCTTATGTGTGAGACCTTGCGATTTCCAAAGATAATGATAAAGTGGAACATCAATAATCTTCAAGGATTTAATGTGATTACAATAGTTCAAAGTAAACACCTCATCTTCACTGATAGCCAGATTCTCGATAAAACGGATTCTATATTGCTCTATAATATCCCTACGGAAAACCTTATTCCAAGTGAAACCAAAATAGTTGATATCAATATCATTCTCCAGCAAATGAAAAATGCCCGTATATATATCTTTCTTATATTCTGAATTTTGAAGGCTTAAAGAACGTGAACATCCATCTTCGTAATGCCAAACAGAACCAAAGAACAAAATATCAAAATCATAAATTTCATCAACAATCTTCTGAAGGTACTCACTCTCAATCCAATCATCAGAATCGATGAAACAAATAAATTGCCCAGTAGCTATATCTATACCAGTATTTCTTGCAGCACTAACACCCGCATTCGGTTTATGTATAACCTTGACACGACTATCTTTTTGAGCGAACCTATCACATATCTCACCAGAAGAATCTTTACTTCCATCATCAACTAGTATTAGTTGAAAATTCCGATAATTCTGATTGAGTACACTGTTGATGCAATTCTCTAAATACTGCTCCACGTTATAAACCGGAACTATAATACTAAAAGTTTGATTTTCCATATATACTCTTATTATGATGTTAGAGCCTGTATCAAGAATGTTCGAGACTCTTCCCTATGTTTGGCTAGAATTTCATCAACCCGTTCATAATCAATTGTTTTCATTCTATTTATATCTAAATCTGTATCAGAAGTTAACCTATCTTCTAAACCAAACATAGAAAGTAATGAGTAAATGCGCGCCAACCCTCTTTCTTTATTTCCAATTACCAAAAACTGCTTATGAAACAAAATTGAGAACACGCATGCATGAAAAGAATCAGTAACAATAAATTCGGAATCATAGAAAGCTCGAAGCCAGCTTTCAACCGGAGGTTGGATTCTCTTTTCTAAATCTTCTGTCCAATTACCACAATCTCCATTCATAAAGAAAGAGGATAAATGTCGTTGCTTCTCTATATTCTTTACAACATTCATCTTTTCATCCGTATTATCTAAAATATAACAGAACAAATTACCTTTGCTTTTCGGCACATCAGATTTCTCTATCAAAGCAACATAGTCATCTTTTGATAAAAGCATCGTTGGATCAAGGACATGTTTAGCTTTTATATCATAATAAGTAGAACATAACTTGACGCCTGTCTCTTCTCTAACAGATACTGCATCAAACTTTTGAATCCAGTTTTTACATTCTGCGGTTTCTTTCGCAGGATATTCCCAATTGTCTGTTCCAAACGAAGCTGCATAAGCGATTCTCTTACAGGAATCATCACCTAGAAACTTTAAATAAACATTAGCAATATCACCCTCAAAAAAAGGATAATATTTATATCTCCAAATTTGGTCACTTCCACAGACGAAAGCATCAAATTTCCCTTTACAGTCTATGAACTTATCTACCTTAAATTGTTTTATATACTTCGATATAAACTCAAGAATATCAAGAACCAGAAGAGGATATATCTTTCGTTCATATCTTTCTAAAAGAATTTTTTGATTCTTGCGTCTTACAATATATTTGAATAGAAATCTCTTTCCAAAACTTAGTGGAATCTTCCATAAAGGCGGGTATTGCCACCTGAGATTTTTCTTCAACTCTATTTCAGAAACGTCATGCCCCATACGTTTCAATATCGTTTGGAGGGCAAAGGCTTGTAGCACGCCACCATAATTTGAATTTAAAGGTAGCGTTAATATTCCTATCTTCATTGTGTTTTGTATATCTCATTAGAAATGAGTCTCAGCATGCTCTCTGCCCCAAGCAGAAAAGTAGCTTAATAAAATTGCTCATGACAGTTTGCATGTCTGAGACTCTATAAGTTATTAATTCGTTTATTCTATCCTAGACTCTCCATTCGCCCTTCGTAAGCATCCAACCCCTATGACAATACAGCTCCATCCCCAGTGTTTACTGGGGAAACAGGGTATTTTAAGAAATTGGACGTAAGCGGTCACTTTAGGTACGTTAAGCCATAAAATAATACAGCGTCACCACTATATAACACAGATTTCTTAGACCTATTCGGTCTCAGGTGGTAAATCTCACTCTGCTCTCAAGGATTCTATCACAAACCTTTCGAAACTCGCCTTATAGCCGCCGTCCATCGGGCAAGGATCGTCGGGATAGGACTTGTGATACTCCTCTTCCATGTTGTCAAGATAGTCCATTATCTGCATCACCTGGTCTTTGGTGCAGTGATGCTTCTTCAGCGAAGAACGAAGAAGGCAGTAGGACTGGGTATGACTGGCATAACCCTCTTAGACATGCTTGACTGAATTCTCATTCATGTGGCCAGCCACCTTTAAGGTGCGTACCACATTGCTACTGTCGCCGAGGATGGTATCCGTCAAAGCGCGCAGTGCCTTTTTAGTTTTTGTAAATCGTGTCATCTCTTAATATATTTAAAAAATTTGAATATCTTTTGTTAAGCTATTATAAAATCATCGCCTTTTTGTACCTATATATGTAGGTACAGAATTCTTGGCGGTCTCAACCTTTTTTCTTAAATTCGCAGCAGCTTTCAAGAACGAGGGCTGAAGCAATCTTAAGTTGCCGATTGGTGAATAGCGGGGTGAACACTTGCCCCAAGCATTCACCTTTTCGGCTCAGGGGTGAACCCTAGTAAAAAGAACTTTGTATATACAGCGCATGCTAGAAATATAA
>OLGJ01000317.1_pt1 | contig 32690 bp, 33 predicted proteins | sample 1605431 | NCBI WGS metagenome assembly OLGJ01 (sample SAMEA3888920, study PRJEB22519) | human gut metagenome | biome: human gut; feature: human-associated habitat; material: faeces | place: Denmark | collected 2009
GGTACTTAAAACAACCGAAACTCTTACTAATAAGGAAAAGAAGAGATTTGGAATCATATAAACTATTCTTCCCCATTCGAATGGCGACAAGTGCAGAGCGATACTGCAATGAGGAACAAAATAAAATTAAACACCATCGTATTCCGCACAACTCAAAAGATCTGCGTCATCAGCGAGATCCGCGTGCCCTTAATCCCCCCAGACCGCACAGGTCTAAGAAATCTGTGTTTATCTGTGCAATCTGTGGGACTTAAAAAGAATAAACTCCTCATTCGAGCGACGACCAGTGCAGAGCGATACTGCAATGAGGAACAAATATGGTGATTCCAACCAGCAAGCCGTCCCCATGCGTTCCCAATCAGCAAGCTATAGTAAGGCGGTCCCCATCATCAAGATGTCCCCTGGCGGTCCCATCCCGCACAATATGACGAAGACCTTTGATGGTCCGCCAACCTTAGAGCGTAGCGGTTCCGAGCACCGAGTAGGGCGGTTTCCTCCCTCGCTCCTGAGGAGAGAGGGTCGGGGTGAGAGGTGGAGCCTTCCTTAACGGTAAGGAAGGACGGGTAGGTTTTCGAACAGATAGCACTGTAGGGCGGTTACATCCCTAATCCCTATGGTAGGGATTTAGGGCTTGGGTATAGGGTAAGGACCCCCTCTTCGCAAGAGGGGGACAGGGGAGTCGAAAAAACAATATAATACAATGAACAAAGAAGAAAGAAATTCCTTTCGAAAGGAAATGATTGGTAAGTTAGAAGAACAATGGGCTAAGTCGAATAGCCCAGAAGACGACCTCTTCTATTATCACCCTTCAGAAGATAAAATCGTTCTATCCCATGCCCTGTTCTGGGTTATGACCCAAAATATCAAAGGTAAGGTAGGCAAGGAAAAGTACTTATTGCTTCTCCGCCAATATCAGGAAGAGATGCTCGAAGCATACTTAACTGAATCAGAAGATTTCAAAGACCTGCTTCACTATTGTAACGTCATATACAATACCCTTCCTGTAATCCTTCGAAGCATGTACGATTTCCGTATCCACTTAGATGCTCGTAAGCTTGCCGCCATAACGATAGTCGCTGGCGGTTATGGTGGTGATATGCCAGAAGACCAGGCTTATGACCTCCTCGATGATATAGACTTCTATTATAATAAGGTGAAGTGCCGCAAGATAGAAAAGCTCATGCCGGTATTGAGTAAGTTGGTAATAGAAGAGCAAAAGTTACTTTAGCTTGCATTGAGGAATGCTTCTGACGCTATAATATAGTGGGTACGATGTAATGGTGATATACGGAGAATGTCAAGGCTGCCTAAATGGCAGCTTTGGCAATACCAATTAATAATATGCTTTTTTTTGAAAAATTATTGGATGTGCTAACTACTGAAAATCAGTAGTTACGTTCTAACGGTGATTTACTCCAGATGGCAACAAAATAGTTCAAAGACCGAATCGCCCAACTTTGGGACTATATTTAGGCAATAAGAGGCATTTTTGACGCTGTATAAACTGGTCGTTTGCCAACTTGCCGCCAAAGTTAGTTAACGCCAAGGATAGCGTAAAAACTTTCCAAGGCATATATTTAATTCAAATTTAACACACTTTTTAAAGTGGAGTCATTAATTTAATTACGAACAATGAAAGAAATTAAATCACATAAACGAAGAGGAAAACTGCCAAAAATAGAGGTGGTTGATTTGTTTTGTGGTATTGGTGGGTTGAGTTTTGGAATGAAATCTAAGGGCTTTTCCATTCTTGCTGGATTTGATTTAGATGCAACTTGTAAATATGCATATGAAACTAACAACGAAGCCAAATTCAATTATAAGGATATCAAGGAGGTTCATGGAATAGATATAAACAAATACTATTCAAAGAAATCCATCAAGGTGTTGGCTGGTTGTGCACCATGTCAGCCGTTTTCTTCTTATGCATTCAAAAACAAAGAGAAAGATCCGAATAAGTATGATTTACTATACGAATTCGGTAGATTGGTGAAGGAAGTTCAGCCAGATATTATAACAATGGAAAATGTACCATCCCTTCTTACTTTTAATGAGAAAGATGTTTTTGGCGATTTTGTACATACGCTAAAAGAAGCAAAATATAACGTTTCGTATCATGTAGTATATTGCCCAAATTATGGTATTCCTCAGACGCGAAAGAGGTTGGTTTTATTGGCATCTCGGCTAGGTCCTATAGATTTGATTAAGGAAACTTGTACCCCCGATAATTATAAAACAGTACGAGATACTATTGGAAACTTGCCTCCTTTAAAAGCTGGCGAGACTAGCTCCACTGACTCCCTACACAGATGTTGCTTCCTATCAGAAAAGAATTTGCAGCGCATCAAGGCGACTCCAGCAGGAGGTAGTTGGAAAGACTGGCCATCAGAGCTGGTTTTGGAATGTCATAAAAGAAAGGGTGGAAAAAGTTTTGGTAGTGTATATGGAAGAATGCGATGGGACAAGCCTAGTCCTACCATGACCACGCAATGTACGGGTTTGGGAAATGGAAGATTCGGTCATCCCGACCAAGATAGGGCTATTTCTGTTAGAGAAGCGGCATTGTTGCAAACCTTCCCTCGTTCTTATGCCTTCTTTGACAACGAGGATTCAATATCTATTGGTGTAGCCTCTAGATACATCGGGAACGCTGTACCTCCCAGACTTGGGGAAGTAATTGCAGAAAGTATCATTCAACATATTAGAAATACGCCAAATGAAAGATAAAAATAAAACCTTAAAATGGCGATTTGATGTTTCGACTTTTCGCTTGATAGGTCGTGAGCTCATTACAGATAGAGTCACGGCTCTATTCGAATTGGTGAAAAATTGCTATGATGCCAATGCATGTCAGGTTACTGTTCGATTCACAAATGTGGGGGCTGACAAACAAAATGCTGTCATAGAAATTATCGACGATGGCTGTGGCATGTCTTTTGAAGATATCAGGGACAAATGGATGGTTATTGGAACGTCATCCAAACGTAAAAATCCCTATTCTCCAGAACCTTTTCACCGAAGATGCGTAGGCGAAAAAGGAATTGGACGGTTTGCTGTTGATAAACTAGGTGACAAGACTCGCATTATTACCAAAACAGCGGGTGAAAAGGAATGGCTGAATGTCGTAATTGATTGGTCTTCCTACGAACATAATGACACCAATGACATACTGCTGTTTACTGATATAGAAAACGATTACCAATATTCTCCCGCAGACAATCTCTCTGAGTCGGGTACAAAGTTGGTTATCTCGGCTATCAGAGAGTATTGGACCAAAAGCGAAATAGAACAACTCATTCGTCAGATATCGAAGATCAGATCTCCTTTTATCAATAAAAGTGATGAATTTCAAGTTCGTGTGGTAGCCGATGAATTCGGAATCAATCAAAATGCGATTCATACAATTGAGGAGACAGATATAGCGACTGTTTCATTTACAATCGATTTTAACGAAAAGAACAACACTCAGGAAAGTATATTTTTTGATAAAAAAAGTAGTTCTTTTAAATCTCGAAATATACCCATTGATAAAGACTTCGGTGGAATCAAAATGAGAGTATATTTCTTTGATGGACCTGCTCGTGCCAAATATCGCAAAGCATACCCCAACGATTCGATAGATGGTTTCAAAGTCTATAGAGATGGCATCATCACCACACCATTTGCCGAAGCAAACAAGGATCAAGATAAAAAAAGAGATATCTTAGGAATTGACAAGCGTGTGTGGCAAGATATTTTCAATAGAATAAGTACGCGTGAATTTCTAGGGTCCATTGAATTGACTCGTGATGGAAACCCCAATATTATTGATGCTACCAACAGACAAGATTTTGTTGATAATGAGGCTTATCGTAAATTCAAGGACTTTATCGTACTTCAGCTAAATGCATTACAAGCCTATAAAGAGACCATGCGTAAGAAACAGAAAGAAGAAGTTTCTACTGAGCTAAATTCTGCATCTGAAAATATAAACCAATTCATCACTACGATTTCCGACTTTGCACAGCAGAACCCCAGTTTAAAGCCCACGGTTGATATTCTTATCAAACAAGCAAAAAAGACAGGGAAGTCAGTAAAAAATGCAATCAAGGAACAGAAGAAGGTAGAAGAGGACTTTACGCGTAAAGAGAATATCTATATGAGCATCATGTCACTGCAAGACTATGCCATACAGATTGCACATGCCGTTCGTACCACTTTAAATCAGATGAAGGATAGAATTGAATTTTTCTATCGTTATTACCCTGATCCAGAAGAAGAAGAACTTTTCAAATTATACGCAAAAGAAATGTTCCAAAAATACAAGGTGCTGAACCGGGTGATTGACTTTATGCTGAGTTACTCGCAGTCCAATCTGAATCCTGAAGAAATTGTCCTAAAGGAGATTTTTGAAGAAATTTTGAATGACTACAGCCATATATTTGATCAAGAAAACATCAAGGTTGATAGTTCTTTCCCGGTTCAACTCAAGTTGACAATTAATAAGCAGTTCTTTAGAGACATCCTTCAAAATCTGATTGACAATTCGATTAAGGCAATGGCAAATGCCAAAACCAAGATTCTAAAGGTGTCCTATGAAGCACTCTCCAATAATCTTGTCATTAAGGTTTCGGATACTGGGGTTGGAATCCCTGTAGAACGCAGAGAGCAAGTATTTGCCCTATACTATACTACCACTCAAGATAAAGGCGGGGCTGGTGTTGGCTTATACATTGTTAAGACCAGAGTAGAATCTTTGAAAGGAACTGTGTCTATTGAGGACAGTGAATTTGGTGAGATTGGGACTACGGTAAAAATTGTTATACCCTTTAAACATTAAAGTATGGATTTCAAAGTAGTATTTATTGATGATAATCTAGACGTAAATGAACCTATCGTTCAGAATGTCAGAAAGCATTATAAAAATGCTGATTATAGTCATGTCTTTAAGAATCCGCAAGAGGGCTTGGATTTTGTTCTAGAAAACATAAATAGTAGGATGATTGTATTTCTTGACTGGAACTTTAGTGGTTTACCTACCAAAGGGATAGACATTCTGAAAGAAATACGAAAAAAAACATCTTTACTATATGTGATAATGATGTCAGCTAATCCTGTAACCTCATTTCCAGCTCAGTCGGTTATTGATATGATGAACGAAGAGAATTTCTTTTTTTTAGATCGCAGCCAAGACATTGACGTGACGTTTGGGCTGATTGACAAGATACAGAAAAATTGGGTTACTAGATTTGATTGTATCTTAGAGCAATGGCTCATTAATCATCCCGAATGTTCTGACAAGATTGCTTTTAGGACTTCTGACCAAACGATTACATGGCGAAAAATATTGGAAGAACTTCGCAAACAATCCACGATTGGGAAATCATTTGAAAAGATGGTGAATCAGTTCTATATCTATCAATTTACTGAAAACTCGGAGGCTAATGAGTAGTGTTTTGATTGCATACAACAATGATTGTAATACGGAATTACATCATTTTTTCGAGTCTTGCTCAGATGAAGCGAAACAAGCTTGTTTGGATAACAAGATAACATTTGAGAGCGTATGTCCACCTAACTTAAATGCAGATAAAGTTTGTGGAAAGATGGAGAGTAACTCTCTTTGTGTTATTGTCTCTCATGGCATAAATGGTGAGATTATCAACGAAAATAACGAAGAAGTCATCTCTATCCATACAACAAACTATAATTTTGCCAACAAAGGACTTTACGCTTTAGCTTGTTATTCAGGTCTGGATTTAAAAGATGAGTTAATAAGAATTGGAATTAAATTCTTCGTAGGTTACTCAGACTCATGGATGATAGGAACTGACGAAGAGTTATTCTTGAAATGTGCTCTTCAGGGCTTGAAAGATTTTCTTTCTGGAAAATCTAAGAAGGATGCAAAGGAATGTATGATATCCACATATAAAAATACAATTAAAGATATGCCATCTAATTCTTTTGAGGATAACTTTCAAAAGATGCTAATGATAAACAATTTGGAGTCTCTTGTTTTTGAAGGAGAAGATGATTTATTGTTTTCTGATTTAGCGTAAAAATACCCCAGTTCGGGATAAGATTTTGTTCATAAAAAAGTTGGTAGTCTTATAAATATTTTGCACCTTTGCAGGTGAAAGTGTGTCCTGAGACAGAATGAAATCTGATATTGGCTATATTTGATAGATTTCTGTTATAACTTCTAAAGAGATGGTGGCAGACCCACCGCATTCGGCATGCAGGTGCTGATTGCAAACCGCTTTGTGCTGCTCTGATGGAAACAGATGGGTAGTGAACGACAATTGAAAGCCTTCTGTAAGGTTGGCAAGGTATGTGTCAAGGAGCTGAACGCAAGTGAACCATTAAGTTTCTGGTTTCAGGGATTTGATGAGTTACGCGTTAACAAATTAACATTTTAACATTTATGGATAAGATTATAGCACTATACGGTGGTGCAAATGTAGGGAAGAGCACCACGTTTATGGAACTGGCAACGATGCTGCCAGAACCGATAGACACCCTACACTGGAACAAGAGCGACTACCGCGCCACTTTCATGGTGAACGGCAAAAAAGTGTGCATCTGCACATGGGGTGACAACCGAGCTGAACTTGATAGGAATATTGCATATTTCCACAAGATGCAGCCTGATATTGCCGTGACTGCCACAAGGACATGGGGAAAGACAGTTGAGGCTGTAGAGGAATATGCCAAGGAGTTTGAACCGCATGCACCAATCGAATGGATTCGCAAATGGAGATCATCGAAGGAGGATTGTAAGGGTATGGCTGAGAATATCTTGAAAAAGTGGGTATGATAGATTAACAACATAAGAAAAAGGAACCCGACTTATGGAAGTGATAATAACAAACATCGAGAGGTGGTAAGTAATGGGTCACGCCTGTTTGTGTAACCAAAAGGATATTACATGATTCAAAGCAAAAAAAGCCAGCCATTCGGCAGGATGGCTGGCAAAATAAAAGAATAGTCTTACTTCTTCTTGTAAGGGTACTTGGCGCCTTTGCTTGAGTTTTCACTGCTCTGAAGTGGCTGTAGATTCCTCATACTATTGGTACCACCATTGTCTTTTGGGTTTTTGTGGTCAACCTCCCAACCCATGGGCGACTCCTTACCGTAGCTCTGTCGATAAATCTCATTACCGCATGCGTCCTTGCGATAGCGAGCAGGGTCTTTCCCTGGAATCTCTTTGCCTTTGGCAAAAATCTGGTCTAATTGTTCTTTTGAGTATGTCAATGCTTTACACCTCCTTCCTATGCTAAGATTTGGTACGATAGATACCAAGCATATTGTTCATTCTGCAAAAATGCCGCCAAAATTCGTAGTGCAGACAAATTGTCACATTATTGTAAAAAATAGCTGGTAAATTACCGAACCAGTTCTATAGCCTCGTGACAACCAAGATCGACCAGAAGGTGCAAGGCTATGTGACCAACATCACAGAGACAGTAGAGGAAGGCAAGCCTAGCATCATCACTTCCGTTCTGGTGGAAACTGCTGTATTTGCAGACTGCCATTTTCTTCAAGAGGCGGTGGAAAACAGCGAACGCGTCACGAATTCTGCCATTGAAGACCTTTATGCAGATGGTGCCTACCAAAGATAGGGGCTTGCTCAAACATCGTATGCATGCATATAGCAGATGTATGTGGATGAACCTCAGAAGGATGGTAATATTCCAGATTTCAACATTTCAAAGATCGATATTTGCCCTTTTCGGGCCTATCAGAGAAACTTTCGGCTCTTTCATGGCTAATTCTCGAAAGATGTTCACCAGCGGAGCCGATTGCTATGTTTCACTCTGAATGACCACACTGGTTATGCTGGATTCAAAATATACCCCTTTTTAAAGTGGGCTCAGTGATTAAGCAATCTAAGAGTTAATTCTATTTTGTTTATTATGATTCATCGAAATAATCAAGATTACATAACAGCCTTTGTCGAAGGCTATATTTGTGCCATTATAGGTGAGCGGATGACAATCGCTAAGGTATCAGAGGCTGAACTTGATAATGCAAAGCATTCAGCTGAGAAGTATGTCGAGTTTCAAATCGAGCATTCGAATTTCTTGGACGAGGAAAAGAATGCGATGAAGAGTGACTATAAGCTTTGGGCAGAATCTGCATTGCAAGGAATGAAGAAACGATTACGTGATAGTGGTAGATTACTATGATGCGCCAGCCGACAAACAATCGCAATTCTATTGCGTTAAACTATCATCGGCAGCCCCTTGTGGGCAAAGGCTCCGCTGCCGATACCAAAACTCTGGCGGAGGCTATAGCGTAGCCAGCTACATCCTCTCGTCCCTGAGGGAAGAGAGGCTTGGTGAGAAAGGTGGAGCCTTCCTTAACGGTAAGGAAGGACGGGTAGGTTTTCGAAAAATCTTATGTAAGAACTTAAGTTAGAATCATGAATATAATCAAAACAGAAATAGAAGGCGTCCTCATTATAGAGCCACGCCTCTTCCGTGATGCTCGTGGCTACTTCTTCGAGAGCTTCAGCGAGCGAGAGTTTGAAGAGAAAGTAACCCCAATGTTGGGGCACAGTGTTCACTTCTGCCAGGACAATGAGTCAATGAGCAGCTATGGTGTGATGCGAGGCCTGCACTTCCAGCGCCCACCATATACCCAGAGCAAGCTGGTACGCTGCGTAAAAGGTAGAGTCCTCGATGTAGCAGTAGATATCCGCAAAGGATCACCAACCTATGGCAAGCATGTGGCAGTAGAACTGACAGAAGACAATCATCGCCAGTTCTTCATCCCAAAGGGCTTTGCCCATGGTTTCGCTGTCCTCTCAGAGACTGCAGTCTTCCAATACAAGTGCGACAACTTTTATCACCCAGAGGCAGATGGAGGTATCAGTATCCTCGATGATACTCTCGGCATCGATTGGAGAATTCCAACAGAGCATGCTAATCTCTCAGAGAAAGATACGAAGCATGCGATGCTGAAAGATTTCGATTCTCCATTTGATGTTAATGTTCCATTATATTGATTATGGATTTAATCTCATTTTTAAGTCTGCCTTTTGCTAAATATGTGGCTGTACCAGTTATCTCAACACTCGTTGGTACATTCTTTCAATATAATTGCTATAGTGATAGGTACAATTTCAAAGGACGAGATTTGTTTTATTGGGCTCCAGGTATGTTAGCAACAACCTTGCTGCTAATATGTGTGGAGTATTCCAATAAAGTAACTTTAGGTAATCTCACTTCTGAAGAGAAGATTGTTGCGGGAAACCAATTTTATAGTGCTGTTATTCTTGTTATTTGTGTATATTTTATTATTAATACGATATTGAGGAAAAAAGGTAGAAATGTTATTGAAGATAAATGGAATCTTTGGTGGGGAATATGGTTGCCCGACTTGATATGTGTTGTTATGCTCTTGTTTGTCTTGCTAATATTCGGCTAAAAATGAAATTTACACTTAAAAATATATTCGTAATATTTGTTTTGGTAACTATTGTCTATGAATCATTATATTTATACAAAACAATAGTTTGGGACAAAAGTAAAATTATAGGAATTATTGTTTTTGTTGTTAGTCTTGTTTTGACATCTGTAATTTTGGCAACTTATTTGATGTCATATAGATATAGGTATAAGCAATATTACATTTCATTTCCACAGGAATTTGAGCGAGATATAAATGAATTTCGAATAAATAGTATGATTTCACCACAATATGGAACGGATACATTAAGACCAGGTAAAGACATATCTAAAGAAATAAAAAAGAAAATCTCACATTGTTCAATTTGTCTTGTTATAATAAGTAAGAAAATTAGCACCATGCAAAAGATTGAAATTTCAGAAATGAGAGCGAAACATAAAAAAATTATTCCTATATTGGTTGATGGTGGAAAACTCCCGTCTTCTCTTTCAAAAATAGTTCCAATTTGTACTACTGCTGATCAGCTGTCCAAAGTTTCTTTAGAAGAACAGTTATCATAACAAATAAATGTCAGTAGTAATTTTATGATATAGCGATAACTAAAACTTTCTGAAAAATGGAAAATAAGGTTTATTACGGGGAATATACCCTGAAACATTGGATTAAGTTGATGCTATCTGGTAATATAGTTTTGCCAGAATACCAACGTCATTTTGTTTGGCGTGAACGTGATGTAAAACGTTTATTGCAATCATTGTCCGATGGACAGTTTGTACAGCCAGTTACAATTGCATTGTATGATGATAGTACCATAAGACAGAATTTGATATTGGATGGGCAGCAGAGGCTAACTTCTTTACTTTTAGCTTATCTCGGCTATTTTCCAGACAAAAAGAAATTTGAGATGGGTGATAGCATAAAAGTGGCAAATGAAGATGATAGTGCTGTTGATGATGGTGTCTCTCCATCTGAAGGCTTCCTATGGCAATATACAGATTTACTAAAGTATGGCAAGGAAAAGTTTGAAATTATTAGTAACATAAATACAAGTGATAAGTATATCAGAATAACAGATGACCTAATAAATGGTCTTACTGATGAATTCTTTGAGAAAACTTATTTAGGCTTCTCCTATGTCGTACCTGAAACAAGAATTGCAACAGAAGTACAGAAAAACTTTTCGCAGCTGTTTCGAAATATCAACTATTTTGGTAAGAAGTTGGAACCTATGGATAGCCGCAAATCATTGTATTACCAGAATCAAAACCTCACAAAGTTCTTTGAGGGTAAATGCGATGATGGTTCCGATGTGTTGGGTGATTTGAGAATTATGGAAGATTTGCAACCTGTAAAGATAGACTTTGTTAGGTATTTGGCAATTCTTTCTCAATATAGTTCTTCTAATCATGATACAGCCAGAGATGTTATGATGGGGTATTCTGCATATAGCTCACGAGAAAGTTATTATGCTGACTATGTCTCATATATTCTTGGCATAGAACAGGAAGACAGAGTTGATAAGTTTGATAGATTCGATTTTGCTACTGCATTCCCTGACGATGTATGGAAAGAACGTTTCAATACATTGAAATCTACCATTAGTCATATGAAACTTCGCATGGGATTGAAGGATGATAGAATATTCTCCTCATGGTATGAAGCTGATTATTGGTTGTTCGGGTTAATGTACTATGTTTTGTTTGAAGGGCGTATGATTCGGGATCAATATGTAGTAGTGAATGATAGAGGAAGGCATGTAACATTAAAGTCGGAGATAGAAACTGCAATAGAGAGGATGAGAAGTGATTCTTCTTTTCTCAAGAACTCAAATAGAGTGACATTTATACGTAATCGATTGGTCGAATCTTGTAACATCTATTCTTCTTATGTATATTAGTCAGCATTCCGATTTTATCCTTTCACCTTTAATCAAGATCTTAAAGGATGGAATAGCAGCGAGTAGGGCCATCGGTGATGGTATCGATTCCTATCCTATGGGTGAATATTTGATGCAATCTTTGTTTTTGAAAATGACAGGTGCTCAAGAACAAAAGATGAAATGTATATGTTGGGAACTGGCTACGCATGACTATGATTATAGGTACGATTTCCTCAATAGGAAAAAGTATGGTGAATGTTCGACCTATAGCAGTAAAAATGGGATATTCAATGATTTGATAGAGGTAATACAGAAGATGCTGCCGTCTTTTGAACCCTCTACATTAATAGATGAAGCATTTTTGAATAAGATACAGGATGATATTGAGAAATTGTATTCAACTTCAAACTTATGTGTCTGGCAGAACAGGGAATATCTCTTTTTCAAGTCAAAGTTTAGAACAGTCTTAAATTTTAGACAAATTGATTATCCTGTTGGACCAGTTAAGTCCTACAATTTATTTAAATCAGTATTGAGCAAAAGATATGAAGAGGTAGTCTATAGACATCGAAACCGTTGTGCGCATAATACGCTATCCTATCAAGTAAACAAGCCTGATTTTAGTGTTCTTGCCTCAACGGATTTCTCCTATCAGAGTTATTTCTTTAGATTTGCTTTGATCGTGCTGATAGATGAGATATTCATGGCATTATTTAGAAAATATGTTAGTTTGCAGAATTAATATAATGCGATGGAGAAAGAATATATAGAAAAGGTACAGAGACTTTCTGAGCGAGAAAAAGATATAGTAAAGAAGAAATGGCTATGTATGTGCCCCCATTGTACCAATCCGGCTATAAATAGTCATTTGCTTCAGCGTCATGGAGTGTTAAGTCATATCGTAGAAAAGGGACATCTTTACGAGATAGGGCGGGAAGATTTCTATAAATGGGATGAGAATAGCCCTATAAAAATAAAGAAAGTAGGGTTACAACAAGCAATATCATTTCCTTTGTTTTGTAACAAACATGATACGGAGTTATTTGCTCCCATAGAAGGGGACTTGATCGATTTCGAAGATTATCGCTCTCAGCTATTATTTTCTTATCGCGGATTATGTTCCGAAATCCGTAAAAAGGAATTCAATCAGATACGTAACGTTGCCTTCGATGAAGGAGAAATAAAAGATGCAGTGTCTGCAGGAACAGATAGAGGATTAAAAGATTTGCAATATTATAAGTATCTGTTTGAGCAGGAGCTGAACTTTGCCAAACAAAAGTTTGAGTTCTTTCATTTTTCCTATCCTCTTATAAAGGTATGTGCATCAGGTATGGTTAGTTATGAGCCAGTTGATTATGGCAATGAATTGAGTGAAGAAAAAGCTTTAACGAAAAAAGTTTGGGATGGCTTTTTTATTAACATTATACCTCAAGAAAATGCCCTAGAGATAATTATTGGTTTTCATAAGAATCATGCAAATGCTGCTTTACGAAAATATGTGGAATCGTGGCAAAACCTATCTCTTGAAGAATTGCAGGTAAAACTAACAGACCTGTTTGCTTCAAAATTAGAAATGTGGTGTATATCTCCATCCATATTTGAGAATATTAGCGATGAAAAGAAGCAAAAGTTCATGGATATCATTGAGAAAATTCAATTAGATTGGTACTATGATATACGTAACGAGGTAACTTTTAATTTGTTTGCTGATTGAAAATTGAATGAAGATTACTGAAAACAGAGTATTCGATCCTTGTTTCCTCAGCCTTTACTGTACCCGATTATGTAACTAGCTTTTCAATTAGTAATAATTGTCGCTATCCAAGGCGGTCCCATCCCGCAAAACCTGGCGAAGACCTTTGATGGTCCGCCAACCTTAGAGCGTAGCGGTTCCGAGCACCGAGTAGGGCGGCTTTCTCCCTCGCTCCTGAGGAGAGAGGGTCGTGGTGAGAGGTGGAGCCTTCTTTAATGGTAAAGAAGGACGGGATGATTTTAGAAATCTTTATTATTTAAAGAACAAGATTTATGCACGACATACAAATCATAATTATGGCTGGCGGCGTAGGCAGCCGCTTCTGGCCTATGTCAACCCCCGATTACCCAAAGCAGTTCATAGATGTGATGGGTGTCGGCCTTTCCCTCATTCAATTGACAGTAGATAGATTGAAACCAATCTGTCCTGTCGAAAACATGTGGGTGGTGACCAATGAGAAATATATCAGCATTGTCAAGGAGCAAATCCCTGACCTGCCAGTTGATAACATATTATCAGAGCCGGAGGCTCGTAATACAGCACCTTGCATCGCATACGCTTGCTGGAAGATACAGAAGCAGCATCCAGAGGCGAATATCGTGGTTACACCATCCGATGCCCTAGTCATCAATACCTCGGAGTATCAGCGAGTGCTCAGCAAGGCATTGAGCTATACTTCCGATAAGAACGCCATCGTTACCATCGGTATTAAGCCAAGTCGCCCAGAAACAGGCTATGGCTATATAGCCTCAGCAGAGCCAACATCCGTAGATGAAATCTTCAAGGTTGAGGCTTTCAAGGAAAAGCCAAACCTGGAGACAGCCGAGCAATACCTTGCCGCTGGCAATTACTATTGGAATGCCGGAATCTTTGTATGGAACATTGATACCATCAGTAAGGCAATCCGCACCTTCCAGCCTCAGCTTGCCAGCATCATGGACGAGATGGCACCTTCTTTCTATACCGAACAGGAGAAAGAGGTGGTCGGCAAACTCTTCTCAACCTGCGAGAAGATAAGCATTGACTATGCCGTAATGGAGAAGTCGAAGGAAATCTATACCTTGCCAGCCGAGTTCGGCTGGAGCGACTTGGGCAGCTGGGGTAGCCTCCGTACCTTGCTTCCACAGGATGAGGCTGGCAATGCCAAGGTAGGTAAGGACATCCGCTTGTATGAATGCAAGAACTGCGTGGTTCATGCAGCTGATGAAAGCAAGGTGGTAGTTCAAGGATTGGATGGCTATATAGTAGCCGAGAAGAATGGACAACTGCTTGTTTGCTCTTTGAAAGAAGAATAGAGAATTAAAGAATATAGAAAGTAATATATGTCAAATCAAACATCTGATAATAATAAACGAATAGCAAAGAATACTGCGGTATTGTATGTAAAATTGATAATATCTGTGATTATAGGTCTTTATACGTCCCGTGTAATCCTTCAAGCATTAGGTGCTTCGGATTATGGTTTGTATACTATTGTTGGAGGTATTGTTTCAATGATGAATTTTCTAGGTGTCACTATGATGTCTGTAACTTATCGGTATATTGTGGTGGAGTTTGGAAAAGGAGATGAAGGAGACCCACGAAAAGTGTTTAATACTTCAATGGTTATACATATCTTATTGGTTATGTTACTCTTGATTGTAGGAGAAACTTTTGGAGCTTATTATATAAGAAATATTGCGAATATTGATTCCTCAAAAATAAGTGATGCGCTATTTGTTTTGCACCTTAGTTTAGCAGCAACCTCTTTTGTCATACTTAGTGTACCTTTTAATGGACTAATTGTTGCACGTGAAAAATTTGTGTTTACTGCTGTAATTGAGATTGGAAGAACATTGTTGAAATTGGGAATGGTTGTGGCTTTAGCTTATTATTGTGGTAATCGACTAAGAATGTTCGCTGTCATTATGGCTATATTTACGATAATACTACCTGTTAGTATGTATATATATTGTTTTGTTAAAGACAGGGACATAATTAGGTGGCAATTCAACAAAAAACGTTCTGACTACAGTGGAATCCTTGGCTATGCTTTTTGGATAATGATAGGTGCCATTGCCGCTATAGGACAGAATCAAGGTTCAAACATGATAATTAATTTGTTTTTCAGCACTATAGTTAATGCAGCTTTTGGTATTGGATTTCAGATAAATAATTATGTAATGATGTTTGTGCAAAGTTTGAATCAAGCAGCTATTCCTCAAATAATGAAAAATCAAAGTGGACACAACCAAGAACGTTCCTTGTCATTAATTTATGGAATTGCTAAAATCGCATTTTTCATCATGCTTATACCCGTAGTGCCGCTGATTCTAAATATGGATTTTGTACTAAAAGCTTGGCTTAAAGATGTGCCTCAATATACAGATGTCTTTGCTACATTGCTTTTAGTTGGAGGTTTAATAAAATGTATGGGGGCAGGCATTGATACCTCTATTCAAACTACAGGTAAAATTAGAGCGTTTCAGATTTTTTACAGCTTAGCTTATCTTTTGGTTCTTCCAATTGCTTATTTGTTGTTTTATCTTGACTTCCCAGCATATACAATTCTTATATGCACAATATTTGCAACAATAAGTGTTTTGATATTTCAGGCTGTTAATCTTAGCAAGATAACTGATTTTAGCATAGCTTATTATTTGCAGCATACCGTTTTTCGATGTGTCTTGGTAGGGTTGTGCTCTTTACCACTATTCTTGTTGAAACACTTTTCTGAAAATTCTATATCGTGGTTCTTTACATCTAGTATGGTTTCAGTGATATGGATTATATCCATGATTTATATATTAGGATGTACAAATGAAGAGAAAGAAATGGTTAAACGTAATATTAGAAGAATTTGTAAAATTAAATAATTATGGAAAAATCAAAAATAGACATTGCTGTTCTGTTACTTTTTTTTGCTCGACCAAAACAGACGGCAAAAGTATTTGAGCAAATAAGATTGGCGCGTCCTTCCAAATTGTTTTTATACCAGGATGGAGCGCGAGAAGGACGTCAGGATGACGTCGAGGGTATTAAGGCATGTCGTAAAATTGTTGAAAATATAGATTGGGAGTGTGAAGTGCATCGTATGTACCAAGAAAAAAACTATGGTTGTGATCCTTCTGAATATATTTCCCAAAAGTGGATGTTTAGTATGGTTGATAAAGGCATTATTCTCGAAGATGATGATGTTCCGTCGCAATCATTTTTCCCATATTGTAAGGAGTTGCTGGAAAAATATGAGCATGATACAAGAATTTCGTTGATTTCTGGTATAAATTATATGGAAGAGACAAAAGATTGCCCATATAGCTATTTCTTTTCATCTGATGTTGCAATCTGGGGATGGGCTACTTGGAAGCGTGTTATTGATGCTTGGGATGGACAATATACCTTTACAAAAGATGAATACCATATGGGACTGTTTAGGAAATTGTTTAAAGAGCATAAATTGCGTTCAAATTTAATTCCGCTTTTAGAGCGACATAGTAATTCTGGGAAAGAGTATTACGAGAGCATTTTGTATGGTTATCATTATTTGAATAATTGTTTGTCAATTGTACCGTCCAAAAATATGATAAATAATATAGGGCTTGAAGGAGGTACACATTATTCTACAAATTTAACAATACTTCCTAAGGGCGTTCGAAAGATTTTTGAGATGAAGAGATTTGAAATCCAATTACCCTTGAAGCATCCTAAATATGTAATTGAGAATCTCTTTTATAAAGATGCTGTAGATAAAATACTTGCTCGCAATAAAAGAATGATTCAAAAATATAGATTGTGGGAAGTAAGACTATATAAACTTAGAGCAATAATTTTGAAATGGTGGTATGGCAAAAGATAAAAATACATTAAATGAATGTCTAAAAGCTGATATTTGCAATTTTAACAGTCAGAATTGTTGTTGGCTGAAAAGATGGAAGCATAATTTGTTTTCCAATCCAATTAGCGAACAAAAATATATTTGGCTTTATATAAAAGCATTGAGACATGTTGAGTACTATCAAAATGCTCCTAATGGCATTATAAATAAGGTCTTGATGTTGTTTTGGTTGAGAATACTTCGTAAGTATTCGCACATTACAGGTTTTCAAATCCCTCCACATACATGTGGTAAAGGTCTTACCATATGGCATTGGGGGCCAATCATTATCAATCCTGCCACTAAAATTGGTGATAATTGCACACTTTACCCAGGTGTTTTAATTGGACATAAAATACCTGGTGGTGGAGCTGCTACTATTGGAAATAATGTCTTTATTGGGGCAGGTACTAAGATTATCGGTCCTGTAAAAATAGGTAACAATGTAACTATCGGGCAGAATTGTGTAATAACAAAAAACATTCCTGATAATAGTGTGGTTGTATGTAATAATGAGAATAGAATTATAAGATAAGTATAATATGAAAGTACTTTGGTTTGTCCAAGAAAATTTTGATCCATCTAGAGAAAAAGGTGGTTATAATGGTGTTGGTTGGATTTCTTCTTTGCGTAATGAAATCGTTAAAAAAGAGGGAATTGATTTGGCTTTGGCTTTTTTTTCACATGAAAGCAAACAGGGAACGGTGAATGGCGTAAGATTTTATTCTATGCCTACGCCGATTCTCTCTTCTTTAAAGAAGATTTGTTTCCGTTTAAAGAAGCAATATACCAAAGAGGAAGAAGCATTGTGGCCAAATTATAGAGCAGAGATGCTTAAAGTCATAGATGATTTTAAGCCTGATGTTATTCAAATATTTGGTTCTGAAAATAAATATGGATTGGTTGCATCGGTGACAAAAATTCCAATCGTATTACATATTCAGGGAATTATTAGGCCATATTTGAATGCCTATCTTCCTCCATTCTTTTCTTGGGATAAGAGTTTAAGATTTGCAACAGTCTTGAAAAAAACTCAAAAAGTAAATTGGGAAAGTCTTGAATATTGTGAAAAAGAAGTTTTCAGTCATGTTAAAAATTATATAGGAAGAACTCTGTGGGATAAGAGAACAATTCAAGTATTATCTCCTGATTGTAACTATTATTGGGGAAGTGAGATTTTGAGAGATACTTTTTATGATTGCTCTGCAAAAAGAAGCATTCCTCAAAAACTTACTATAGTTTCTACAATATCAATTCCTTTGTATAAAGGATATGATATGATACTAAAGACAGCTTCTTTACTTAAAGAGTGCTATCATTTAGACTTTGAGTGGAGAGTCGTAGGAAATGTGCAGCCTTTCTTAGTTGAAAAAACTATAGGTATAAATCACCAAGATGTGAATGTAACATTATTGGGAGTATTAAATGCTGAGCAGTTAAAGCATGAGTTGTTAAATTCTACTTTATATTTCCATCCATCATATATAGATAACAGTCCTAATAGTGTTTGTGAAGCCCAAATGTTAGGTATATCGTGCATTGGAACAAATGTAGGTGGTGTATCATCAATTATTGAAGATGGAAAAACTGGCTTTTTAGTTCCCGCTAATGATCCTATACAAGCAACATTTCTCATAAAGCAGATTTTTGATGATTCTACTCAGAATTTACAGGTTGGTATAAATGCCCAGAAAATAGCTAAAAAACGTCATGATAAACAACATATAGTAGATTCTTTGGTAGATTTATATAAACATCTTATAGGAAAATAGCGTAATGTGTATCTTTTTATATATTCAGTTGCTTATGTTTGTTTTTGTTATCCTGTGTAGCAAGGCAAAACAAAGAACTAAAAATATAGTATTCTTAGTTACCACTCTTTTGTGGGGAGTCGTATTTGGTCTGAGAAGAAGTGATGTGGGAAATGACTCCAATATGTATAGAATGTTCTATACAGGATACAGTATACCTGGATTGGGTACTTATGAAATTAATTCGGAGACTGAAGAATATGGCTTTACTTTAGTAGCTAATATTCTTCATAGAATTAGTCCTGATGTGACATTTTTCTACATGGCTGTGTCATTGGCTGTATTTTTATTGTTATACTTTGTTTATAAAAATAAGAGTACAGGATATTGGGGGTATCTTTGCTTTTTTGTGATGAGTGCGTCTTTTGCTTCATTGATTATCGCAATGCGCCAATCTATGTCTATAGCATTCTGTCTTTTTGCCATTTATTGTTTTAAGCATGTAGATTTTGATAGACATGTGAAAGATATGGTTAAATGCTTTAGAGATAAATATTTTATCATGGGCTTGTGTAGTTTCTTATTTTCCATCACGGTTCATAGAACAAGTATAATGATTATGCCTGTTCTGATTTTGGCTTATTTTTGTAGATATAGCAGAAAGATTGCTTATATAAATGTATTATTAGTTCTAGTATTTTCTATATTGTTCTCTGATCAAATTGGTGCATTTTTTGATTTTGTATTAGCTATTGTTGGAGGTTTTTCTGATGATAATGTTAGCTTGTTGGCTGAACGTTATAAAGGTGATTTTGGCGATAGTGGTATGACTTTATTAAGAATCGCATCATGGTGTGTACCTATGTTTTTTACTGTAAGGTATATAAGTCAAGAAAAGCTTAAATCTTTTGAGTTTACATGCTTGATGATAGCTTTTAGCCTTTATATCTTGTTTGGAAATGCAACTATGTGTATTCGAATGTCTATGTTATTCCAAATTATAGGTTTTTCAGTATTTATACCAGATGTTGTATATAAGAAGATGGAAGTACGATACCTTTATTTAGGATTTACGTTACTATTCTTTTATAGTAGTTATAAGACATATACTAATTGGTTAGGTTATTCTTATGATTCCACCTTACCTTTCTATTTCATTTGGGAATAATAATCGTGTAGCAAAAAATACGTATGAAAATTTCAATTATCACAATTTGTTTCAACGCAGCAACGGATTTGGAGAATACCATCGCTTCTGTTCGCTCGCAAAAATATAAGGATTATGAATATATAGTCGTTGATGGCGGTAGTAAAGATGCAACATTAGCTGTTATTAATGATAATTCTGATAAAATCACTAAATGGGTTAGTGAGCCAGACAAGGGTATCTATGATGCAATGAATAAGGGTATCAAGATGGCTTCAGGTGAATGGGTAATCATGATGAATGCTGGTGATGTTTTTGCAGATTCACAAGTTTTGCAAAACGTTTTTTCACATGCAATTCCTGATAGCATAACATTCTTGTATGGAGATATATTAATTCGTCAGAAGGATGGTAGTCTGTTGAGAAGAGTTATGTCATGGCAGAATGGAAATGTAAATCATCAAGCGGTGATTTATCGTCGCCGATTGCATGATGAGCACGGATTATACATTGTAACAAAGAAGATTATAGTCTCCGATTATTTGTTCTTTGTGCGAATTCCTGAAGAGCAAGTACAAAAGATTGATTTAGCAATTTCTATTAATGATACAAATGGTATTTCAACTCAAGGAAATTGGGCTAGACAACAGGCTTTGTGTGCTGATGTTGTATTTAGAAGAAGACCATTTTGGGGTATGGTCAGATTTTATGTTTGGAAACAAATTAAGGGATTCTTACCAACTTCTTTTAAAGATAACGTGAAATTAATTATAGGATTGCAAAAAAAATATGAGTGATAATATAAAAGTATCGGTTATTATGCCAGTGTATAACTCTGGCGAATACTTGAAAACGGCAGTAAATAGTATCCTATCTCAGAGCTTGAAAGAGATCGAGTTAATTTTGGTGGATGACGGATCTACCGATGGCAGTTCTGAACGTTGTGATGAATATGCCAAAAGGGATAGTAGAGTTGTTGTGATTCACCAGAAGAATGGAGGAATCTGTAATGCTCGTAATACAGCATTGAAAATTGCTAAGGGAGAATATGTCGGGTTCTCTGATCACGATGATGAATATGTGCCTGGATTGTTGGAAGACTGTTTCGAAAAAGCCAAAAACTCAAACGCTGATGTCGTGAAATTTGTGAAGAAAGAGTACATATTAAAAAATAATCATCTCGTTCGTGAAAAAAGAGACTATTTAATAGATGCTGTTTATACGCAGCAAACGATAAGAGATAGTTTCTTTGAATTATTTGACAGAGGTGCTTTTACATGTGTCTGGGACGGTTTGATAAAAAGAGCAACATTAGAACAGTCTGGTATTCTCTTTGATACTTCCTTTAAGAAAGGTAGCGAAGATATAGATTTTATGTTGAGACTTGCTCCTTACATAAAAATAATGGTTACTATGTCCAAATGCTATTATCGTCATTATATTCGTAGAGGCTTCTCTACATCTTCAAAATTTAATATTGAGGTAGTTGAAGCAAAGAAAAAGCTTCCTCAAACTTTAGTTGAAGTATGTAATGTCATGGGGATTGATGTTTTTGGGCAAAGAGATGCTTATACATTTTATTTGATGAAGGAGTATTTCAATTATGTTTTCGCTTTATATGCAAATCCATCTTGCACAATTCCTTTTTTTGAGAAGATAAGATTGATAAAGAATCTCGTAAAAGTGCCTTATGTTCCAGCTTATTTTATACATCAGTCTGTTGGATCAATATGGTGCAAATCGAAGAAATTGGGATTAGCTTATTTTTTATACAAATATCATTTGTATGTTTTGTTGTATTTGATGTATAATATTAGATTAAAATTATCATAGTATGAAACCAATTTTTATTGCAGGACCTTGCGTGATAGAATCAGCAGAGTGCCTTGACGTAATAGCTCAAGAGTTAGTGCGTCTTAACAACAAGTTTGGAATAGATATCATTTTCAAGTCTTCATTTGATAAGGCAAACAGAACTTCCATTAGCTCTTATCGAGGACCTGGAATGGAGAAAGGACTTCAAATGATGACTGATATTAAGGAAAAGTATGGTTTGAAATTGCTTACTGATATCCATGAGTCTTATCAAGCTAAACCTGTTGGTGAGGTGGTGGATGTTTTGCAGATTCCAGCTTTCCTTTGCCGACAGACAGATTTGCTCGTAGCTGCCGCTATGACTGGTAAAACAGTAAATGTGAAGAAAGCTCAGTTTCTTTCAGGAGAAGATATGAAATATCCTGTTCAGAAAGTAAAAGAGTCTGGTAATGAAAATGTTTGGTTGACAGAGCGTGGCAATATCTATGGATATAACAATCTTGTCGTGGATTTTCGAAATATTCCTGACATGAAGAAGATTGTCCCAACAGTAATTATGGACTGTACTCATAGCGTGCAGCGTCCTGGTGCAGCAGGTGGAAAGACCGGTGGTAACCGTGAGTTCGTTCCTTCAATGGCTTTAGCTGCAAAGGCATTTGGTGCCAATGGTTATTTTTTTGAGGTTCACCCTAATTCTGAGGATGCCAAGAGCGATGGTCCAAATATGCTTTACTTGAAAGATTTGGAATCGGTAATTAAATCACTACTAGATTAAGATGAATATCAAATTATTGGTTATGGATGTTGACGGTACCCTAACAGACGGAAAGATTTATATGTCTGCCGAAGGAGAAATAATGAAGGCTTTCAACATCAAGGATGGATATGGAATAGCACATTTGAAAGAAAAGGGTGTCATTCCTGCTATCATAACTGGCCGTTCTTCTGAAATTTTGGAAAATCGTTGCAAGGAGTTAGGTATAACAGAATTGCACCAAGGAGTGGAAGATAAGCTAAGGAAACTATCTGAAGTATGTAAGATATATCATGTAACTCCAGAACAGGTGGCTTACATCGGTGATGACCTGAATGACTTGGATTGTATGAGAGTATGCGGATATACGGCAGCTCCGGCTGATGCTGTGGAAGAAGTCCGAAAATCAGTTGATTTCGTATGCAAACATAACGGCGGCGAGGGTGCTGTCAGAGAATTTATAGAACATCTTTAATTTCAATGAATATGGAAAATTGTAAAAACTATGCTATCAAATGCTTCAAAGACGAAGCTAAGGCTATTTTAGATATGATTCCATTATTGGATGATAATTTTGACAAGGCAATAGAACTTATTTATAATTGTAAGGGGCGATTTGTCATAACAGGAGTTGGCAAGTCTGGACATATTGGTGAGAAGATTGCTGCTACATTAGCTAGTACTGGTACTCCTTCTTTCTTTGTAAATCCCTTGGATGCATACCATGGTGATTTGGGTATGTTCAAATCAGAAGATGTAGTTCTGGCTATATCTAATTCTGGTTATACAGATGAGTTGCTTCGCTTCATTCCTCTATTGATAGATAGAAAAATACCAATCATCGGAATGTCAGGAAACCCTGAGTCTTTGCTCGCTCAGTATTCTACGTGCCATTTGAATATTCATGTGGAACGCGAAGCGTGCCCTTTGAATCTGGCTCCTACATCTTCTACTACAGCTACTTTGGCTATGGGCGACGCTATAGCATGCGCCTTAATGGAGGTTAGACACTTTAAGGCAAGTGATTTCGCTCTTTATCACCCAGGTGGAAGTCTTGGCAAAAAGCTTCTTTCAAAGGTAAAGGATTACATGGTTTCCACAAACTTGCCTATTGTTTCACTAGATACGAAAGTAAGTGATACCATTATCGAAATCAGCAAGACAAAGCAAGGAATAGCTGTAGCCTTGAATGATGGAAAAATTGCTGGTGTTGTTACAGATGGTGATGTGCGTAGAGCTATGCAAAATAAGAAAGATGTTTTCTTTGATCTTACTGTAGAAGAGATAATGAGCAAACATCCGAAAGTGGTTAATCAAAATGCGAAATTGTCAGAAGCAGAGGCTATTATGCGTAAGTATAATATTCATTCTTTGGTAGTTGTTGATGATAATGATAATTTGGCTGGAATTATCGATTCATTCAGTTGTATTTTATAAAATAATTGTAGTTATGAAAACAGTAGCGTTTGTTCCAATTCGTTTGAACAGTAAAAGAGTTAAGGGTAAAAATTTAAAGATGTTGGGAGGTAAACCTCTTATGTGTTATGTGCTTGATACACTTGCTAAGGTAAAAGGGGTTGATGAAGTCTATGTTTATTGTAGCAATGAATCCATAAAAGAATATCTCCCTCAAGATGTCAAGTTCTTGAAACGCCCAGAGTTCTTGGATAGAGATGAGACTCTTGGCAAAGAGATATATGAGGAGTTTACTAAAACAATAGATGCGGATATATATGTATTGGCACACACGACTTCTCCTTTTATGAAGGTTGAGACATTTGAAAATGCTCTTAATCAGATTAAAATTGGTGACTATGATTCTGCATTTTCAGCCGAGAAAATCCAAACATTTACTTGGTATAATGGTAAACCTTTGAATTATGACTTAAAGGAGATTCCTCGTACACAGACGATAGAGCCTGTTTACGTGGAGACTTCTGCTTTCTTCATGTTCAAACGAGATATTTGGAAAGTACATAAGCAAAGAATTGGTTTTAAGCCATATGTCGCTCTTGTTGATAAGATAGAAGGAGTAGATATAGATTGGCCTGAAGATTTTGAGTTTGCAGAGAAGATTTTGGAAACTTATAAGGTTTAATCGGTATATGAAGCATATATTCTTGATTCATTCACATACGCTTTTGTTAACTTCTCTTGGAGTGATAAACCGAGAGAAGTTAGCAGAAGAGGATGTTATATTTATATATTCTCGAAATTATAGAAGTTGCATTCCTGTCAATTTTCAATGTTTTGATTTTAGCAAAGAAATTGAGGATACATATTATATTATGCTTTCTTGGTCTAGAAGACATTTTGGATATAGTAAGAGAAATAGAAATAAATCTGTAGATTTCTTCGATTCCTTTTTAGATGAAAATGCACCAGAGGGATACTGTTTATATGTGTGTCAACTTCAAGCTTTTGCTAATCAGATATTGGCGACGAATCAAAAATGTAAGCAATGCTTTTTTATTCAGGAAGGTGGACGAGTTATGACTCCTTTGCTCACTTCTAAAATAAGTCTTTTTTGTGAACTTTATAATAAAATCGTTCTAAAGGGTGATAATCGATTATGGAAAATGTCAAATTGGTTTCCTAATCAAGAAACACCTTATAAAAAAGAAATAGTAGCTTATGCTTTTGATTCTAACTATTTTGGAGGATTTCCAAAAGAAACTCGTATGGTACATTGGCCCAAAATAAAGTTAGATGTCAATCTCGATGTTAGTCGTCCAATATTTGTTTTGGAGGGTGCAGTTGAATTAGGTCAAATAGATAGCCGAACATATTGTAGTGCTGTAAAGAAAATTGTGGGTCAATATTCTAAGGAAAAAAATTATATAAAATTTCATCCAAAGAATACGATAGATGCAAAGAATAAGTATCTACAGATGTTTAAGGATATAGGCGTTGAGGTTGAGGAACTTCCAATGAACGTTCCTTTTGAACTGATTCTAGTGAATTATGAACATCTGTCTCTCGTAGGATTTGGAACATCGTTGTTGTTCTATGGTAAGGCAATGGGGCACAATGTTGTTTCAAGAGAAGATTATCTCTTGTCATCACGACGCTATAGAAGTTATGTTAAAGGTCTACAAAAAATATAAACTATGATTTTCTTGAAAATAATCTACCACGTTCAGGCTATAGTCTGGATGTGGTTCTTGAAGCTATTTTATAGATTCGGGGGGGGCAAGATTTATTGTAGGAAAGCATGTTACTTTCCGTAAGGGCTTCTCTATGATGATTGGTAAAAATGGTGAAGTAAATATAGGAAACAATGTTTTCTTCAATAACTACTGCTCATTGAATGCCATTGAGCGAATCATTATAGGTGATGGTACCATCTTTGGGGAAAACGTGAAGGTATATGACCATAATCATTGCTATCAGGATCCTAATGTTCCTATAAAAGAGCAAGGCTTTACCTCTGCTCCTGTGAATATTGGCAAGCATTGCTGGATAGCTAGTAATGTGGTAATATTGAAAGGTGTAACGATTGGAGATAATTGTGTGATTGGTGCTGGATGTGTCATTTATAAGGACGTGCCTGAGGAAAGTGTGATGATAAACAAGCAGGAACTAGTGATAAAATAGAATTTTCTTAATGTAATTTGACTATGGAATTAGAAAATAAGTATAACCATGCTGTAAAACTTTTAGCTGACGCTTATCGTTACAGACTTAATGGGGAAAATTTTGAATTTAAATCTAGTCTTAATGATGCTGGAGAAAATTTTTCGCAAGTAATAGAACTAGCTGTAAAGCAGCATTTAGCTAGTAAAGATAATAAAATATGGGAATATTATAAAAGAACTCCTTTTCCAAAAACAATATTTGATAATTATGTAAGCGAAGATGGCGATAAGGGTGATTTCTATTATGACACGATTGCCGAAGTAGATAGTGATGTTGACTTTGAATTTTTGGCTTCAAATAAAAACAAACTTACGAACCGCAGTAAGCATGGGGGAATTGATGTCGATGAGAGTGTAGTAGAACGATATCGCTTAGAAATTAAAAAGTTTTTGCATGATTATATTGATGAAAATGCTTGCTTAAAAAATATAGATGATTTCCTCAAGCCAGAAAATGACGATATTTCCAATTTTTATAATGCTTGCGACATGTTTCATTATGAGGATCGAACTTTTGTATTAATAACAGATGAAAAAAATGTCCATATTATAGTAATTTTGGAAAGATAAAATGGGATTTAATCATTGATTTTTATAATGAATCAGAAAAGGATGGTTATTGTTTTTGTAACTATGGGTTGGATACATCTGTTATAAAGAAATTTAAGGTGGATGATATTGTGTCAGGAGACGATTATTCGCCTTATAGTGATTATCCTATTGTTGTATTTGCCAATGGATTTAGAAATCTTTCTAAAAGATTCACAAATTCACGAGAATGGAATCGTAATAATTCTTCCAAATTAGAAAATATGTTACGTATTCTGATGGAGAGAAATCATTCTCAGAAGACTATAGTTGTATCCACTATCAGAAATGAGGAATTTACTGCTAAATTGATAGATTTGTGTGACAGATGTTTTGTTAATATGCAAATGGTTATAGTCAATCAAGATGATAATGAAACGCAATATCCAGATTATGTTGTGCAAATCCCAATATCTATGAGTGATGTAAGTCAATGCATAGATTCTTATGTATATAGTGGAGAGGCTCAAACTGTAGAAAATTCATTTCGCTTACCTGCATTGGGCTCCGAACTTGGAGTGTTTTCAAAGGCGGAGATGAGTAATTTGGAAGAGACATTTGAAGTTTTGTATGCAGGTATTGAAAAAACTTTAGTTGACGATGTTGAAGATTTTTTAATGGGGAAACATTCTTTGTCTTGGTATGGTGCAAAGAATGAATTTCCTGCTTATAGAGACAAATTCACAAAAATGTATGTCAAACCATTAGAGAGTGTAATTAAAAATGGGCATGCCATAATTTATATTGAACATCAACCTGGATTCGGAGGCTCAACGTTGGCTCGTCAGCTAGCATGGTATTTTCATGGTGATTATCCAGTATTGTTTCTAAAGAAAAACCGTGAAAATCATATTGTAGAACAATTAGAGCTTATACACAATAAAACAAAAAAAACGGTTATCTTGTTTGCTGAAATACCTCAAGCTATAGACAAAGAAGCGTTTGAAAGCATTTTTAGACAAACAAATGAATCTCGTCCGTTTATTTTTGTTGGAGTAAGACGAGGTAATTTTAATAGAAATTCTAATTCTTTATTTGTTAGCGATTGGGGAGATGATGTCTCTCGTTTGGTTAATAGGTATCGTAAGTATATTGAGTCTTATCCAGAGATAACAAAAACAAGGAAAGAGAATGAATTAAATGATATTCAATTTGGAACTCATGTTGATCCTTATAAAAGAACTCCATTTTATATTGGTTTGCTAACTTTGGAAGAAAAATTTGATGCTGTACATAGCTATATTTCAAATTTTGTTCAGCAAATTCAAGGTAAGGAACAGCAGAGAAAAACAATCATATATTTAGCCATATGTGATTATTATATAGCCCAGAAACTTCCTGCTTCTTTTCTGCGAACTATCTTTAATGTGAGTAGTGAAAGGGTTTTTAAGTTGGAAGATTATTTTTCTGCCGATGTGGGAGTCGTAAATTCATTATTGTGTAAAGTGTTTGATGGTAATAATGTGATTTGGGGGATACGTCATCCTTTTTTTACAAAAGAGTTATTAGAACAGCTACTTGGTATTGCAACTACTGGTTGTAAACGCCTTTATCATAATCTTGGTAATTATTGTTTGGAGTTAATTCAGGACATGTCGGATAATGATATTTGTTCAATAGAAGTTAAAACAAGTATATTAAAAGATTTGTTTATTGGAAATACAGCCGAGCGTTCAGGAGAAAAATTTAATCAGTTAATTTCTGATATAAATAAAGAGGAACAATTGCCTATATTCTTAAAGTTACACAACTTGTTCCCAACTAATGCTCATTTTTGTTCTCATTTGGCTAGATATTATGCAATAGAAGAAAAAAATGCTGAGGAGGCATTAATTTATGCAGATAAAGCTATAAATATTAGCCCAGATGATCCTCTTTTACATCATATAAAAGGTATCTGCTTACGTTCCATTATGTATCAGAAAATGCAAATTTGTTTGATGGAGGGACAGAAAACAGAAATAAAGAATACTTTGTATGATGAAATTATCAATGAACTATTGCCAAAGGCTGCTCATGAATTTGAGGCTTCAAGAAAATTGAACAAATCATCTATTGATGAGTTTGGGTATATTTCTCATGTGGAAATGCTTTTGCGTGTCTTTGATTTCTCTCAAAAATATGAGGGATTAACAAAGACGGAAATTGTTACAAATTCTTATCAACCTTATACAGATTGGATAGATGATTGTCACAATCTATTGGAAGTCTTAGAAAATTATTATAATAACTCTAGGGGGGATGTTTCTGATAGATATAATAGTTGTGAGCATAATCTTAGATTATTATATGAAGATTATGGTAGTATTATACAAAAGTTAAATAACCAGCTAAGTGATTCCAAGCATCCTCAGATGATAAGAAGAAATATTGTTCGTACTTATTTTTACCGAGGTGACTATGCTGATAAAGAAAAGACAATAGGTCAAATCACAAATCTCATGGAGCAGAATATTTTGGATGAGCCAAATAATGAGAGAAATTTCTTTTTATGGTTTAAAGCTGCAAGATATTCCAAATTTCTCAAAATAGATGACATTTTAGCAAAGTTAGCACAGTGGTCTAGTTTATCGTCTTCCATAGACGTCATTTTCTATCATTATGCTTTTTGTGCAATAAAAGCGTTGGAAGGTAGTAATATCGCAGCTCAAACATGTAGGAGACTTATAGACGAGTGCAAGAATAAAGGAGGTAACAAGAAAATAAGTATAAGAGAATGGTATGGAAAGGCTCCGCAGAAGTTATTGAGTAATTTGACTGCTACTCCATCTGACAATCCTAATGCTTTTTATCGTGTGGAAGGTGTTGTTAGTGCTTATGAGCATGCTGGCTCAGCCAGCATAACAACAGATCTGGGATTAGAAGTATTCTTCAATCCAGGTAAGAATAATATTACACGTGATAACTTAAATTCTTCTGTGACTTTTTTCCTGGGCTTTTCTTACGATGGGTTAAGAGCTGAGTGTGTAGAACTAGTAAAAGAGTAGGTTTTTATATGAATATACTTTTTATAGGTGGAGCTGGATTTATTGGCTCCAGCTTGGTAAAACAGTTTTTGTCAAGCGAAAAATATAATGTCTTTGTTGTAGAACCAGAGTTTGCCAATGTCTCAAGACTAGATGGACTCGATGTTACTGTTTTCAGAAAGGCTCTTGGTAATGTGGATCAAATGGAGAAAATTCTGGTTTCCAACAAGATTGATATTGTTGTGCATTTGGTTTCTACCTTGATTCCTGGTAGTGGCTATGATGATTTCAACAACGAGTTTAAAAACATGATTTTCCCTTCCATCAAGTTGATGGAGATTTGTGCTAAGGAGAATATCAAGTTTGTTTATTTCTCTTCTGGTGGTACTATATATGGTAATCGTTCAACGATGCTACCATTTGTTGAGACAGATGAAATGGCACCTATTTCTTACTATGGCTGGTCAAAGCAAATGATGGAGAATAGTATTCTTTTTAAAAATCGTACAGAAAAGTTGAAGTACTTAATTGTTCGTCCATCTAATCCATATGGTCATGGTCAAAATTTACATGGTAAGCAAGGATTGGTGGCTGTAGCAATTGGTAAGATCTTGGAGGATAAACCTGTAGAAGTTTGGGGTGATGGCTCGGCAATCCGTGATTATATCTATATTGATGATTTGGCAAAGGTATTCTATCAGTTAATAGATAAGGATGTCTACAACGAGACCGTTAACTTGGGCAGTGGCAGAGGATATTCTGTGAATGATATTCTTGCTTTCTTGAAGATTATCACAAAGAAGGATTTTAAGATTGTCTATGAGAATGCCCGCCCTATGGATGTGTCTAACATGGTTTTGGATACTGAAAAGATGCAACGTTTGGCACAAGTTGAGTTGACTCCTATGTTGAATGGTATCTCTACTTTTTATAATGAATCTGTAAAATAGTTAATGGTTATGAAGAGAATTGCAATTATTGCAGGTGTACTCCATTCTGGCGGAAAACGAAATCTTATTATGGAGTATTACCGACATATTGATAGAACCCAGATTCAGTTTGACTTTATCTGTGATTCTGATTCAAATGGTATTCCTGAGGAAGAAATTCTTTCTTTAGGTGGCAGGGTTTATAAGGTTGCTCCTTACAAGCATATTGGAGCGCATATGAGAGAGACTTATAAAATATTGAAGGACAACAACTATGAAATCATGCATGCCTTTGATAATACTTTGAATGTATTTCCTATGTTCTTGGGTTGGCTAGCTGGAGTAAAGGTTAGAATTTCTGAGAGTATATCTAAAGGTGACAAGAATGAGAAGAAAACTATAGTAAAATTGGCTCTTCGTCCTTTCTCCCATTGGTTTGCTAATTACTACATGGCAAATTCTATAGATTGTGGCGTTTGGCAATTTGGTAAGAAAACCTATGATAAAGGTGATATTACTATATTCAAGACAGTTATCAATGCTGATGCGAATGCTTTTGATAAAGTTCTAAGAGATGAAACTAGAAAGGAATTTGGATGGGAAGATAAGGTGATTTATGGCTTTATCGGGCGATATGTTGATCAGAAAAATCCTCTTTTCCTGATTGATATATTCAATGCGATTGCTAAAAAACAGCCTAAAGCTAAACTTGTCATGATTGGCTTTGGCGAATTAGAAAAAGCAATGCATGAAAAGATAAAAGAATATGGATTGCAAGATAGAGTAGAGGATTTAGGTCGTCGTGATGACATCAAGCAATTTTATAATGCTTTTGATGCATTCTTGCTACCAAGTTTGTATGAGGGTATGCCTGTTGTTGGCATAGAAGCTCAATGTGCAGGGTTACCAATCTTCTTCTCTAAGAATATAACAGAAGAGACTACAGCTTCAGAGTTGGCACACTACATAGGATTAAATGAATCGCCTGAAGTTTGGGCTGATACTATTATCAATGTGGTGAATGCAAATCTTGGCAAGCGAAGAAGCTATGCTGAAGAGGTAAAGAAGAATGGATTTGATTCTCACAGCGAAGCAATGAGAATGATGAAATTTTATCAGAATAAATTATAGTTTAGTATTTCATGAAAGGAATCGTATTAGCAGGTGGCAGCGGTACACGTTTGTATCCTATCACAAAGGGTATCAGCAAGCAGCTGATTCCTATCTTTGATAAACCGATGATATATTATCCTATCTCGGTTTTGATGTTGGCAGGTATACGAGAGATACTGATTATCTCAACACCATTCGATTTGCCTGGTTTCAAGCGATTGCTTGGTGATGGTAGCCAACTGGGTGTGAAATTTGAGTATGCTGAGCAGCCTTCACCTGATGGCTTGGCACAGGCCTTCATAATCGGTGAGAAGTTCATCGGGGATGATTCTGCTTGTCTCGTATTAGGCGATAACATTTTCTATGGTGCTGGTTTGAACCAGATGTTGCATCAGGCTGTAGTAGATGCAGAGGAGAATAACAAAGCTACTGTATTTGGCTATCGTGTAAGTGATCCTGAGCGATATGGTGTGGCAGAGTTTGATGAGCAAGGCAATTGCCTGAGTATCGAAGAGAAGCCTCAGCATCCAAAGAGCAACTATGCTGTGGTTGGCTTATACTTCTATCCTAACAAGGTGGTGGAAGTGGCTAAGCATATCAAGCCATCCGCTCGTGGTGAGCTGGAAATCACAACAGTAAACCAGGAGTTCCTGAAGGATAAGCAGCTGAAGGTTCAGACCATGGCAAGAGGATTCGCCTGGCTTGATACCGGAACCCATGATTCCCTTTCTGAGGCTTCAACCTTTATCGAAGTCTTGGAGAAGCGCCAGGGCTTGAAGGTAGCTTGCTTGGAAGGTATTGCTTATCGCCAAGGATGGATAGATAGTGATACGTTGCGTGAGAATGCTCAACCCATGTTGAAGAATGACTATGGCAAATATCTCCTTTCAATCCTTGAAGAGAAAGGTCAAACATTAAAAAAGAATTTAGAATATTAATCTTTTTGAACACGAATCTTACGAATAACACGAATATAGAGGTTATAGTTTCTCCTGAATGATTCGTGTAATTTGTGTTCGAATATATACATTGATTAGAATGAAGAATATTGTAATAACGGGCGGTGCTGGTTTCATCGGCTCACACGTAGTAAGACTTTTCGTGAACAAAT
>OLGJ01000323.1_pt1 | contig 32286 bp, 39 predicted proteins | sample 1605431 | NCBI WGS metagenome assembly OLGJ01 (sample SAMEA3888920, study PRJEB22519) | human gut metagenome | biome: human gut; feature: human-associated habitat; material: faeces | place: Denmark | collected 2009
GGAATTGGGAATATGGTAAAAAGAAGGAGTGAAGCGGCTGCCATCCGGGTTCAAGCCCCGGAGCCGGACTACAATCTTAACGAATTAATCATGGAAATGTACGGAAACACATTATGCGTCAGCTTTACGGAGCTTGTGGGGAGCGGACTTATCAGCCAGCCCACCTATAAGAAATACATTCGTGAAGGCAAGCTTACCCTCCTCCAGCGGGGAGGTAACGGACGCGAGGCACTGATTGCCTACCGCTCCATGCCGGAACGGCTCCGTGCAGCATACGATGACACATTTAAGAATGCATACGAGGAAATGAAACAGCGTGAGCAGGAAAAGTACATCAACACACAGATCCGGTTCGATGCCGAAGCGGTACGGTTCTTCAAGGAATTTGAGCCGCGTATCGAGCCTGCCAGACAACTGGAATACATCCTGAACGCCCAGGTGATGAACGAGATGGTGCGTACGGAGAAGGCACGCAGTGTGGAGCACGCCAAAGGAGGTTTTGCCCGTCGTGCGGAAACATGGAGCAGCGTACAGATATGCTGTGAACGTCTGCGAGAGATTACAGGTCACACCCTGCCGAAGAATCCGGCCCGTCTTCGCGAAAAGTTCAATGCTTACAAGCGTGAGGGATATGTGGTGCTGGTTAGCGGTAATCTGGGTAACAGTGCGGCCCGCCGCATTGGTAAGGCCGAAGGTGCTCTTCTGCTGAAGCTTCGCCGGAGCAAGTTCCCGGTCTACACCGATATGCAGCTCTTTGAGGAATACAACCGTCAGGCGGTGCTTCGCGGACTGAAAACCATCAAGAGTCCTACTACGATGCACAGTTACTTGAACGATCCGGCGGTGATGGTGTGGTGGTATGCCGCAGTGAACGGAGAAAGGGAATTCAAGAACAAGTATATGCCAACCTTCGATACAGTTCTTCCGTCCATGCCGAACTCACTGTGGTATTCAGACGGTACGAAGATAAACCTTTACTACCGTGCGTACGACGAACGGCAGAAACGATGGGTGGCCCGCACAACGGATGTGTACGAAGTGATGGATGCCTGTACGGAACTGTTCCTCGGCTACTTTATCGGTGACGGCGAAAACTTCTACAACCAGTACATGGCGTACCGGATGGCACTGCAGACATGGAAGGTGAAGCCTTATGAGATAGTGACCGATAACCAGGGAGGTCACAAAAAGCTGGCCGCACAGGGATTCTTCAAGAAACTCTGCCATCTTCACAAAACCACCATGCCGCACAACGGCCAGTCCAAATCCATCGAGTCCGCTTTCGGACGATTCCAGCAGCAGGTTCTTCACAAGCTTTACAACTTCACCGGTCAGAACATTACGGCAAAGAAGCTTTCAAGCCGTGCCAATATTGACTTGGTAATGGCGAACATCGACCGTCTGCCTACGCTGGAGGAACTGAAACAGCAGTACGCCGACTGCCGCGAAGAATGGAACTCGATGCAGCATCCTACCAGCCCAACCGGAATGACCCGTTTGGAAATGTACACCGCCATTGAGAATCCGAAAGCCCAACCGCTGGATGACTACGAAGCACACGAAATCTTCATGCTGTTCTCTCAGGCTCCGGTGCAATACACCAGGGAAGGTTTCATCTTCCGAATGAACAAGCAGGAATACAGCTACATGGTGTATGGCGACGACGGGCTGATAGATATGAACTTCCACCTGCAGAACGTAGGCCGTCAGTTCCTCTACCGCTACGATCCGGAAGACATGACCCGCATCGAGCTATGGGCGGTGACTGACACGGGTGCCAAGTATGCGGCCATCGCTACACCGAAAGTCACGATCCATCGTGCCACTCAGGAACGCACCGAAGAGGAAAACGCTTATCTGTTTGCCCAACTGGATGCCAACCGTCGCACTCGTGCAGCCATGCACATCGCCCAGGAAGACCTTTTCATGGAGGAAGCCATGGGCGAAGCATACACCCAACTTCGGATACCGCGTCCGGTGGCCGTGAGCGAAAAGCAGCTTGACGGATACCGCGAAGAAATGAAGCGTGGCACACTGGAAGCTCCGGTACCGATGCCCGAAACGGATATTCCGGAAGAGCCTGTACTGGCAGATGAACCGCTGACCTTCGCATCATCAGGAGACTGGACAAAGAAAGTATCGAACCTGACGTTTGATGAACTGGACAGCTTGGGAAAATTCTAACGATTTGATTAAACAATACTTAAATACCTATTAAAACAATGAAAGGATTAACAACAGAAATGAAAGAACAGGTACGCAGCGCACTGATTGCCTACCGTTCCAATTACCCTACGTTGAACCGTGCCGCAGAAAGTTTGCAGGGGGTAAGTTCGGCCACCGTGAGCCAGCTTTGCAACGGAAAGTATGAACTGATCAGTGATGAAATGTTTATCCGTATCGCTTCGCAGATAGGCTTTGCCTTCGACTCATGGAACCTTCACGAAGGAAAGACTTTCAAGGAAATCACTTTTGCGCTGAGTGACGCACAGGCATACAAGAACGTGACATGGATTGTGGGTGATGCCGGATGCGGAAAGACCACGGCAGCCATCGAATACCGCCGCACGCACCGCAATGTGTTCTACATTCTTTGTTCGGAAGATATGCGACGCTCAGACTTCGTTCGTGAGATAGCCAAACAGGTAGGCGCACCTACCGACACGACCAACCTCCGCGATATGCTGGAGAATGCCATCAGTATGATTTCTTTCCTGGGTAACCCGCTGCTGATTTTCGATGAAGGCGACAAGCTGACCGACAGTGTATTCAACTACTTCATCAGCATTTACAACCGTCTGGAAGGACACTCAGGTATCGTGTTTCTCAGTACGGATTACATCAAGCGCCGTATGGAAGCCGGTCTTCGCTACAACAAGAAAGGTTACAAGGAAATAAACAGCCGCATCGGACGTCGTTTCTTCGATGTATCTCCCACAGAACAGAATGACATATACGCCATCTGTCAGGCTAATAACCTGACAGACCGCGCCGATATCGAAGAGGTGCTGAAAGATGCCAGGCGAAGCGACAACGACCTTCGCCGCGTGAAACGATGCATCCACCGTCAGAAACGTATTATCGAAGCAAGAAGGAAAGGAGGAAGCAATGAATAAAGAGGATACTACACCGCCCCCACAGAAAAAGAAGTTCACTTTCGACCGCAATGCGAAAGGAGTCCGTGAACTTCTATCCATGAAGTTTGATGTGATGGATTTCGATGGTTCCTGGTATGATGCATTCGGCACTCCGGAACGCCGTGGAGTCTGGATCATCTGGGGAAACTCCGGTAGCGGAAAGACCAGTTTTGCCCTCCAGCTCTGCAAGTATTTGTGCCGTTTTGGCCGTGTGGCATACGACAGCATGGAGGAAGGTGCCTGCCGCACCATGCAGGATGCTATCCGCCGAACCGGGATGATGGAAGTAAACAAGAAGTTCCTGCTGATCGACAACGAGAATATGGATGAACTCAGCATACGACTCCGCCGGCAGAAAAGCCCGGACATCGTGGTTATCGATTCCTTCCAGTACACACGAATGACGTACCGTCAGTACATTGACTTTAAGGAACAACATAAGCGGAAGCTGCTCATCTTCATCAGCCACGCCGAAGGCCAGTTACCCAACGGACGTGCCGCCAAAGGAGTGATGTACGATGCCTCGCTGAAGATCTACGTGGAAGGCTTCAGGGCCTTTTCAAAAGGACGCTTTATCGGTCCCGTAGGACATTACGATATCGTGCCGGAGAAAGCCCGGCAATATTACGGAGAAGAATAATCTTTTCAATTTACAATTCATAATCAGAATACATGAGAACAATGATGAAAGACCGTCCAATCACACCGCAGCAGGTGAAGGCACTGCACGCTCAGTTCCGGAAAATGGGATTTGATGATGATGACCGCCATGGTTTTATCAGTCAGTTCACGGAAGGAAGAACCGACAGCACCGCCGGACTGACCAAAGAAGAAGCCGGACTGTTGCTAACACGGTTCAACCGTGAGGAAGCTGACCGCATCCATCGTGAGGCACGCAAAGTAGTGAAACAGATTTTTTCCCTTTCGTTTCATATCTCCTGTCTGAACAAGAATTACACGAACGAAACGGAAGCGGATTTTGAAATGAACAAAGCGAAGATAAACCAGTTCTGCCGTACACGCAGCAAGTTCCGCAAGCCTCTTACGGAAATGTCGCTGGAGGAACTGAAGGAAGTGAAACGACAATTTGAGGCAATGGCAAGAAAGGAGGAATGATATGAGAAAGCAATCAGAAATAAATCGTGCAATAGCGTATCTGGAAGAACGTAATTACGATCCGATATGTCGCATACAGAGGGAAGTTTTAGAAGAAAAACGCAGCGAATCATGGGTATTCAATCGGTATGTGCGCGACGTTCCGGAAGACGAGCAAAACGAAACCTTGTTCTATGCTGCAAGGGATGCAGCTATGTTCCTCTCAGGAAAGATTGGTATCAGTTCCATCTGTCCGGATCTGGAAGACGAACCGGAAGAAAAAGAAGAGGAAACAATCACTCTGAGTCTTTCGGAGTACAAAAAGCTGCTTCTTCGCCTGGATAGGGTGGAACGCAGGTTAGGTCTGAGAGTGGGCGATGTAGCTCCTGCACCGCGTAAAGACATTTCGGAAGCCCCTGATGAACTGATAGGTCAGGCCGATGCGTGCCGCCTGATTGGATGTGCAAAGACCACCATCAAGCAATGGGCCAACAAAGGACTCATTACCCGCTATCAAAAAGGATATAACGTATACTACAGCAGGCGTGAGTTGCTCGGAAGTTCTGTCGTGAGAGACTACAAGGATAGTAAATCAAACAAGGAATAGCTATGGAACAGACAATTGAAAGGATACAGAACGGCATCGTGAAACTGCTTCAGCCTTACGATTACGCCGACCAGGTATTAATCTTGCGCGAACTGGAGAACTTCTGCGGACAACAGGCTGATGAGACCATGAAACTGGAATACGATTTGGCGGCAATGGAGGACATGAGGGATGAATAGGAAGAAATACATCGTATGGAGGATCATTTATTCTTTCCACGACAGACCGAATAAAAGCATCCGCTCATGCTGGCGAACCGACAACTTGACGGATGTAAGGAAATTGGCACAAGGGATTAATCCAGAAGCAAAAATACGTTTGTGTTATACAGAATTTAAATAACGATTAAAACTCAATTAAAATGGCAACAAAAAGAACCAAGAAAACAGTAATCAGCGGAGTAAGCCGCGAACAGTACGAACAGGCATTTGCCGAGTTTGCAATGGCCGACGCAAAGGCCCAGTCACTTACCGCGAAGATGGATCAGGAGATGACTAAGATCCGTGAGAAGTACGCCGACCAGCTGGCCGAACTGAACGAAACGAAAGACCGCACCTTTGAAGTGATGCAAACCTACGCCACTGAGAATAAGGATACGCTGTTCAGCAAGAAAAAGAGTCTGGAGTCGGCACATGGTATCATCGGATTCCGCACCGGTAACCCGAAGCTGAAGAATCTGAAAGGCTTTACCTGGGCCTCGGTTACAAACCTGGTAAAAGAATTCCTTCCTGATTATATCCGTACCACAGAGGAACTGGCCAAGGACAAGCTGCTGGCCGACCGGGAAGTTCCTGAAGTGGCCGAATTATTCCCGAAAATTGGTATTCAGGTGGTACAGGACGAATCTTTCTATGTCGAACCAAAGAAAGAAAGCGATGCAGTCCAGACGGCCTAAGTACAGTTATTCCCGCCGTGGAAATCTATGGATCGTATATCGGAATGAATACACTCAGTCCACATGCACAGGCACTCCCGTCGCGGAGTGCCGATCCAAAGAGGAAGCACGGGATAAGGTTTATGAACTTAATGGATGGAAGAAAGATGGAAAAGTACAGGATTGAAAGAAAATTTATTAAACGACCTGTTCCTGCATACGCATTGATGATATCTGGGTACTATCACAAGAGGTTTCCAATTAAATCGCTTACCAGGCAGGAAGCCAGGGAAGAAATGGACATCATCGAAAGATACTTGAACGAATTTGTGTACATAGTTCGAAATTCGAAAAATACACTTGGTGTAACACACATGATAAAGCGAACAGATAACCGCATTACGGCGTACACAATTAAAGATAAACCTGTTATCACTTTTTGGATTGAGGAGGAAAAGGAAGATGAATAAGTTACTCTGTTGTAAATGTGGAATAGAGATTAGGCCCAACGAAGGATATTACAACGCACCGTCCGGACCTCATTGCATACACTGTTGGACAGGTAAAAATATAAATGATAGAGGGAAAGGGATATATGTAATTAAGACAGGAGCTGGAGATTATCTTAAAAAAGGTTACCCCCAATTATCATCCGATTATTCGTATGAATTATGTTTTGTCAAAGATCTTAAAAAAGCAAGGAAATTCAACAGCTTCATTAACGCCTGTAATTTTCGGAATTTATCTCCTTTCCTGGCGAAATGCGAAATTGTAAAACTGGAATAGCTATGGCTGAATTAACCTTTAAAACCAACATCCGACGCGACAAGTGGCCGCGCTGGATGAAGAAGCTGCACGGATACATGACCCGTGTAACTCAAAACCGGGAACTGGAGCCAACCCGTGATGAATACCTTCGTCTGAAAGTGATCATCGAAGGATGTATTGAGAACCTGAAAAATGAGGGACACACACGCCGGGCGTTGATCCACGTATGGCTGGGAGAAGACGATAACCAGATGTCCCTGATAGTAATGCGAAGCAATCTGGTAGTAATATCTTATTTCATCGAATAATGAACAAACGTACACAAATCATGCTGTTCACAGCCTTTTCCCTTGTCATCGGGCCGCTGATCATCCTGGGATTCCTGTTCCGGATCCTTGGAGATCTGCTGGGAATTCTGGGCTGGCTCTGCTGGATGGAACCACGTATGGCGGTTAGGGACTGGAATAAGCTGAAAGATAAAATCAAACTGGCATGGAAAAATTGACAAAAGAAAACAAACTGGGTGAAACGTTCACCTGGAATGGACATACGCTCGAAGTAGCCGAAGTTGAAGATCCGGAATTTTCCTGTTCAGGCTGTTACTTCTGGGAGCACAATAAACTACCTTGTATAGGAAAAGTCGTCTGTACAGACGATTCGAGACAAGATCATAGAAACGTAATATTTAAAGAAATTAAAACAGAAAAATTATGATGCACAATTGGTTTACATGTAAAATCCGTTTCGAAAAGACATTGGAAAACGGAATGCAGAAAAAAGTAACAGAACCCTATCTGGTAGACGCGCTCAGCTTCACCGAAGCCGAAAGCCGTATCATCGAAGAAATGACACCGTTTATGAGTGGGGAATTTGAAGTTGTAGGAGTGGCTAAAGCGAATTACAATGAACTGTTCCCGTCCGAAGAAGGAGCAGCCGACCGCTGGTTTAAGTGCAAACTTTGGTTTGTCACTCTCGATGAGAAGAGCGGAGCAGAAAAACGTACTCCTTTCAATGTACTGGTACAGGCTTCCGATCTGCGTGATGCCATCAAGAAGCTGGACGAAGGCATGAAAGGAACTTTGGCAGACTACAGCATCGCATCGGTCAGCGAAACGGCCATCATGGATGTTTATCCGTATTCAGCCGAACCCAATGTCAAACCTGAATTTAATGATGCAGACAGAAGATGAAAACAGAAAAGACTTATATCCATCGCCGTGTATGCCTTTGCCGCCAGTGCGGAGGAACCGGCTCAGTAACCGTGTATGCAGAGAAAGATGTGCGCCGGGAATATCCCCAGCAGAAAGTGTGTCCGCAATGTCAGGGCAGCGGACGGATCTGGTTGAGTGGACAGGTTGTTAAAAACATAGAACCCTATGCAGAACCAGAACCTTAATCTGTTCAGACCTCGCAGGGTGGCGGCGAAGATACACTACAGCATGATCAGCCAGTTTATGTTCATCTGGGTGAAGTGGAACCGCCCCTGCGATCTGAAGGTGCAACGTTCACAGCAGAACCCGGAATTACTGGGTATCTGCTTTGATGTCGAGAACAATGATACCGCTGACATGATTCGGGAACTGAAGCGTGATTTGAAGATTGAAATTATTGATTTATGAATGAATTAAGAAATCAAGCATACCAATGCGCTATAAAGCACGGTTGGCATGAACAAAATCTAAGCAACGAACATTGTCTTTGCCTTGTTATCTCAGAACTAATGGAAGCTGTAGAATCTGACCGGAAAGGAAAACATGCGTTAAGGATACAGTTTGAAGATTATATGAGAGCGATGAAACGCTCAGATGAAGAATTTTTCTATGCTTTCAAACACACGATTAAAGACAGTGTAGAAGATGAACTTTCTGATGCTTTTATCCGTTTGCTTGACCTTGCAGGACTGAGAGATATTGATTTGGATGATTTCGACTACATAGGAAGTGATACTGAGGATTATTCAGGAATGAGCTTTACGGAATCAATGTATCACATTACTCGATATGTCATGGATTATGATATTCCAGAAACATTAAACGAAATCTTAGCATTCTGTGAAGATAGAGATATAGATATTCTTTGGCACATCGGACAAAAAATGAGATACAACGAATTAAGAAACTATAAACATGGTGGACTGAAATATTAATTGATTATTATGAGCGAAAAACAACAAATAATGGAATACATTGATCAGGTTCTTTCAGACTTTACAAACGAAGGAGCACAGGAAGTTCTGGAAGATGTGAAGAGTGAGATAGACATGAGAATAGAATCATGCGAAGAAGGTACCTATACCATAACAAGTAATTGATCATGAACGCAAAAGACCAAAAGAAAGTATGTGATTCTGGTTTTGTGGTGATCAGAGCCGAAGAAAGAAACGGGAAACCGATTATCAAGTGTAAGAATCTGGATCATCCTGATTCATGGAAAACACTGCGAAGCGATTTTAAGTCGAAAGCAGAACGGGACCGGTTCATGAAAGAACTGCTTGAACTGGACTTCTACATTGAAGACTGACAGAACAATCCCCGGCACCGAAACCGATGCCGGGGATTGCTGTCTGTGTATGGTATCATTCTCCCGGTTCACCCAGGAACTCAACGAAGGCGGCATGTTGCAGGGGAGTCAGTGCGCGCTGTCCTTTCTGGTAGTGCAGTTCGGTCAGACGCTGCTGAAGTTCAGAGTTGAGATTCACCCAGCGGCGAAGTTGGGAAACGGCACTTCGCGGGGTGCTGTGAGGAAAATAGAGCAGGGCCAGATCGGTCAGGTAAATGGCATTCATGGGTCGCTTGTGTTGTTTTTAAGAGTTAATGAATCGACTATAAAGTTACTAAATTCAAATGAAAAAACTACCCCGTAGTAAATTATTAATTACCGCAGGGTAGTTGGATCACTACCTGGCAGTAATGTCGCAGTCACTGCCAGGTAGTCGGTGATCAGGCTCCCAGACCGCCTTCTTCCTCTTCCGCAGCCGGAGCATTCAGCGGCTTCACTTTGTGAAACGTCAGGTTGTCAAGGCTGAGCTGACCGCGAAGACCGATACCGGGACGGAACTGAAGCGATACCTTCCGGATGTTGGCGGTGCTGAATTCTTCTTCAGCTTCTGCGCCATCGCTGGAGATTTGCGCCTGGAAGCTGCCCAGATTCTCCAGTTTCACAATTTCACCCTTGGAAATATGCTTGTTGATCTGTTTCACCAGGGCACGGATCACGTTCAGCACGTCTCCGTCGGTGAGGGTAGTGGAGTACGAGATTTCTTCGGCCAGTTCGTTGATGTCAACGCTTCCGGATGCCTGTGCCTTCGCATAATACTTTGCCGGTGCCCCCTTGTCATTGGGGTTTTTCATCTGTGCAATGCTGTAATTGATAGCCATAGTCAGTAATGTTTTTGAGGGTTGATAAATCAGTTGTTTCTGTCATGACGCTGTAAAATTACGGCAGGCAGCGGCAGTCCTGTCGTCCAAAGTGCCGGAAGAGGTGATTCAAGGCATAAAGTGTTGATTTTTGTGCGGTTTTTTGTATCTTTGCGGAAAGGATAAAGGCTTAAAAGAATGAAAGGTAACCGTCAGAAAATAGTGGGAATGAGTTATGCCTTCCGCGTGCAGGACATTGTGCGCATTTATGATGAGCATGCACGGAGCGGACTGTCCAACCGGGAAATCCTTCGTCGTTACATCTGGCCGAAATACCGCATCTGTGAAAAGACTTTCTACAATATCATCAACGCCAGCGCCGATCCGCGCGTAACGGAGCGCATCGCCCAGGCGGAACGGCAGCTGACGCTTTTCGGTTAAAAGGTCTGTGTGGCCTGGCAGGTGAAATCGCTGATGTCTTCCACCAGTTCCTCGTGGTTGTGGTTGGTGCTGCTGCCCGTTCGGCGGGTCATACAGACAGATTCATTTCGGACAGACAGGAAGAAGTTGAACAGGTGCGCGTCAATCTTGTCCAACAGATCAAAGCGTTCCAGCGATTCTTCCTGAAACACGCTTCCATCCCTTGCGCTTCCTTGCCATTTGGTGACCACATGCAACCGGAACGGAACGTCTGCCTGCTGGGTGGTTCCTCCCAGCGTGCGCCACTGCACTGGCCGGAATTCGATAAACACCGCCGGGGTGTCAAACGGCTCTTCCTGTTCGATAAACTCCACCTGCTCGTTCCACAGGTCAATGTGCCGGATCAGCGGCTGTCCGCCGTCGTCTTTCAGTTCTTTTAAAGCTTCGGTCAGGCCGAGATAAAGCATACGTCTCATAGTGTGTCAAAGTTTTTAGCGTTATTGTAAAAGATTTCTTTCAGCAGTTTTTCCAGGTCGGGATGGTTCCCGATGAACTGACGTTTGGGAATGGTGATTTTGCTTCCGGTTTTTTTCATAGCCATTCTCCGGTAAAATTCGGCTTCCTCTGTAAGGGCACGGTTCCGTTTCGTATTTCGGAGGGTTCCGTCCTTTTTTCGGCTGAAACGTTCGGAATAAGTAATTGGTATTCCGGCTTTCATCCGCTTGCTGCCTGTAATGGTAATATACTTCCACCAGAAATATTTCTTCATCCTCCGTGTTACAGTGATGGTTCCTCCTTCGTTGTGTATCTGCGCATACGGTTCGGTGCTTTCTATCACCACGCTGTCGCGGCTGGTAATGCGTCCCGTGATACTTCGGCGCAGGTTTCCGGTCTGGACAAGTAGCCCCCGGCTCCTGTCATCGTTAAATTTGCGGCGTGCCCACTTCTCATTGAAGAAGGCTTCCCGCTCAAAGTTTCGGTCGAATTCATCCAAAGCTTCCGTCCGTATGTCCTTCAGAGTTTCTTTTATCAGCTGGTTTACCCGCTGCTGGAGTTCACGGGTTATCTGATTTGATTTTTCAGTCATTACGCATTGTTTTTTAATGAATTAATCGTATCTTTGCAGAAGAGAGAGTGACGCGAAGTACTGGGTTGGATTGCAGATCCTTCACTAAAGGCTTCAGTCGCTCTCTTTTCTTTTTTTCAGCTTCTCCACGATGGAATAAAACTGGCATCTTCCGTCCACCAGTTCCCGGATTACGGCAAATGAATCCTCATCAGCTATGCGGATGCGCAGGTAATGATATTTCATCACCATGGGATTCCCCTTTTCATCCGGACGTTCCAAAACAAACTTGGCATCTTTCAGCAGATTGATCAGATTATAGACTGCTTCATTCTTTGCCCTTACAAATTTGTGAGGCTGGTTCAATGCTTCCTTGATACCGTTTGAGGTGAATTCCACCGGATTCTGTATTCCCTGAACCAGTACGGTTTTTCCGACTAAATTCTCTTTGGCCCACTGACGGACAGCCTTACGCTGTTCCTGTAACCTTTCTTTTCCGGCACGCATTTCCTGAAGCAGCCTGCACGCCCGGCATACCTCATTGTCCGGAATGTCGGCAGCCAGCTTCATCTTGTCAGGGCGTACTTCGCACCGGTTGCATTTGCGCAGGGTGTAGCCATTGTATGCCGGGAAGGTCGTCATTCGTTTGCCGGGATTGAACATGAACATTTCCTGATACTTTCCGGCGGTAGCCTGACTGCCCAGGTTCATGGCTTCCTGCTCGTTGCTCACGGGGTATTTGTCCTTGCGTACCTGCACCACGGTACAGCGGCAATTCCAACCGTTGGGCGGGAAATATTTGTCCCAGAACGGACTTTCGATGGGCAGGGTGATGTTATGCAGCATCCGATGAGTACGTCGTACCCGCTTATCGTACATGGTCCGGTACTGGAGGTTATATCGGTCGCCATCCTGCTCGAATTTCTTCCATCGTGCCGCCATCAGCGCGGATGCCTGGGCGAAGTTGTATTCTGTTCGCAGATACTGCACGTTGTAGGTGTCATATACCTTTTGAACATCATTTAGGAACTGATTAAACGGCTTGCGGTTTCCTTCTTCATCCAGTAGGGAGGGGAAAGTCTCGTTCAGTTCGTGGAAGGTCTTGATACCGCTGAACACGTAGTTCGATTCCTTCAGTCGTTGCACCGATATGTCATCCAGAGGCACTTCCTTCAGGGCGGTGTCTACCGCTCCGTCCAGCACATCGGTATGGGTGCGGATGAAACGCTGCACCTCTTCGGCGGTCAGGCTTTCAGGCGATATTCCCGCCTGCTGATAAAGCCATCCCATGAGCAGCATCCATCCGGCTTCCAGGGTGGGAAACTCCATGGTTTCCTCCGCTTCTTCCGGTGTTTCATCTTCTTCCGCCGCCAGTTTCAGGATGTCGGCGTACCGCTGATGCAGCCCCTTATAATCGTCGGGGCTTAGTCGAAAAAAGGGTGTTCTCCTTCCGGTAATACCAGCTTCTGCTCTTCCTTTCCTGATTTTTGTTGTGCCGTTTTCCTGACTTCCGGAACCGCTACGGAGGATGTGTCCTTCTTCCGTTTCAGTGGGATGTTGTATTTGTCGATAAAATATTTCGGCTCAACTTCGTAGTGTTCCAGCAGCAGACGCTCGTAGGCTACCTGCTGTTCAGGGGTATAGTCTACCGATTCATCCCACGCGAAGCGGAAGCCTTTCAGCGGGAATCCGTGACGGATCATGCGGGGGATGAGTTGCCAGTTCACCAGGTCACGGATAAGGTCGGCATCCTTCTGAATCAGGTTTTCCAGCATCTTGCGGTGCACCTCGCTCTGCGAAAGGCTGGCACCGTCTTCCATAGTCATGGTTACTGTAAGAATTCCTTTCGATATTTCCGAGTTGCAGCGGTCGATACGCTTGTCGTACACATTGAACGCATCGGCACGGGTGCTTTCTTTCAGATCGACGGTAGTACCTTCGGGGAACAGGCCGTAAGCGGCTGCTCCCATGTCGCGCAGCATGCGCTCAATGCGATCGTATTCCTTCGGGTCGCGGCTGGTGGTAGTAGCCACTCGCAGCGGCATACCGAATATTTCTCCGAACATGTCCCAGAACGAGCACATGTTCTTTTTCGGGATCGTCTGCTGGGCGCATTTCAGATACAGGCCCAGATCATGTGTGCCGCCTGCCTCGATGCACCAGTCGGTCATTTCACTGTTCCGGTAGTCATAGCCCACCTGCCAGGTGTCGTTCTCGTGGGTGATGATGACACCGTATTCAGGAATGACGTGGGTACGTGGAATCAGGCTGACCCGGTTGTAGGCCATCCGTCCGTCCACTTCCACCACATCGCCCAGTTCGATGAGTGAATGGCCGTAGTAATTGCTTTCCAGTGCCAGCCGCAGGAACTCCTTGAACCAGGGAGCTTCCAGCAGTTCCGTAAGTTCAGGATTCTCCACGCCCTTCGCGTCGCAGAGTTTGAAACTCTTGTTCAATACGAATCCCATGCGCTGCTGCACGCATCCGGTCAGGTGCAGGTCGGCATCCACATCAGTATAAAGATTCAGCAGACGTGTACGGTTTGGGTTGTCTACGTTGATAGCCATCTGCCATGCACGCCGCCAGTCGGCCAGGTCACGCCGTGTCAGTGCTTCGGTAAGCAGCTGGAGCTTGACGCTCATTTCCTTGATGCGCCGTCTTTCGGCAGCATTCATCCGGTTGAGATATTCTATTTTCGGTTTCTTTGCCATAGTCGTTACCAGATATAATTGTTACGTTTGTCGGAGCCGTAACGTATACCGGCTCCGGTCTGTTCTCCTTCTTCGCCCGTGGGTTGCAGTTCGGGCAAGTTCATGACCGCCTTTCCCGCCTGCACTTTCTCCAGATAGGCGATGGCGTTTTCAAACTGTTCCTTCCGGATTTCGTAGCCCATCTTCTGCGGCAGACTGAGCACCATGAAATAGAGTGCCAGGTCGGCCACCAGTCCCACGAGGTCGAGGTTCCTTGCTTCGCCTTCGGCGGTGAAGGCCGTCTGCATGTCATAGCGTCCGTCCAGATAGCTTGCAATCCGGTCCATGGCACGGCGTTCGGCCAGCAGACGATTGTCGTCCGTAGCCTGCTGGATAATTCTCAGCGCGTCGGCGCTGACCTGTATGTAGTCTTGTTCGGTGATAAACATAATTACCATGAGTTTTTAGGAGGCCGCCTTACACCCAGTCGGGGAGTGAACGAAGCCTCACGGGTTTGTTTCTGTAATTTATAAATTGCCCCCTCACTGGCATCGGGGAAGTCATCGTGTGCCCGGCTTCCCTGTTCGAAAGCCAGTGTTTGGTCGATTCCGGCCCGCATGTCGGGGTCTTCTTTCAGTTTTTCGTTATAAAAGAAGTAACCACGTTCCCACAGTGGGCTAATAGCCTCCACACGGGCGAACTTGTCGGGTTTCTTCCGCTTGTCGGGCATGATGGGAAGCTGGTAGCCCCGTGCGTCACCTTCGCGCTGGAATTCATCGAGAATGGTGTCCTGCATGAAGTTGGCTTCCATGTAGATACTGACCGCCGCATCCTCAGGCAGTGACTCGTAGACATCGTAAAGCCAGCGCACCATTTCGCCTACGCTGCACTGGCGGCAGAAGGCACGCAGCAGATGCAGTTCCCGGTGGGAGGCGGTTTTCAGTCCGCGCCTGGGGCGGCCTATCATGGCGGCAGCCTTGTAGTCGTTTTTTCCGGATGATTTCCACGAAGGGTCGATGTAGAGCACTATCTGCTCGTAGTATTTCAGTTTCAGCATCGGCCGCCAGCGTATCCACCGTTCCTGAAACACGGCTCCCTCGGTGATAGGGTTGTTCATGTATTCCTTCTGAAACGAGCGGTAGCCCATGAACTGTTCACGGTCGCGCAGTTTCTCGATGGTGTAGAACTCCGGCCAGGCAGGATTCCCGTTGCGGTCAATAGCGTTCACTTCGATGGTTTTTACAGTAGGGGTGTCGATGATTTTCTGCAATACGGAGTTTTTGGAAATCAGGTTTCCCACCATGATGAAACGCCCGTCCTTGCCTCCGAAGCAACCGAAAAGGGCTTCCTTTATCCAGTTGGTCATCTCGCGTACACGGGCTTCGCTACGGCACATTTCATCGTCGTCCAGGTCATCTACCACGATGTAGTCCGGACGCATTTCACGGAAACGTAATCCACGGGGTGACTGACCGCGGCCACGTGAGAAAAAGGCGCACTGATCCCTGGTCACGAATTCGCCTTCCTGCCACATGCCGCTGTTGTACTGTTCGCCAAAGTCCCGGATGATGTACTGGTTGTACTGCAGTTCTGCCTGCAAATCTCCCAGCAGGCCGTCGGCACTGTCTTCACTTTTGCCTACCAGTACCATGACATGCAGCTCATCCCGGAACTTCAGCCAGAGCGGGATGCCGATGTCCAAGTGTACCGACTTGGCATGACCGCGTGGCCACTTGCAGACCAGACGCAGCTCGGGATGAGCGGCGATGTAGCGTGCAGCTTCGTTATGGAATTTCGCATTCGGACACTGGCAATAATGCGAAAGGTAGCGCTGGCAGAAACAGTCGTAATCTCTCAGGGCACGGGCGATGTTCCGCTTGCGTTCCGCTTCGGTTTCCATCCGTTCCTGCGAGGTCATCCGTTCCACCCGCTTGCAGTGTTCCTGCCATCGTTTAAGAGCTTCTTTCTTTTCCTGTTCCGTCATGCTTAGCCTCCTTTCTGGGCGAAGAGTTCATTCAGGTAATCGTTGTGCAGCTGGTTTACGAGCTGGAACAGTTCGTTGGTCAGCTGGGGATACTTCTCACGGTTCGCCGCCAGCCAGTTTTCAAAATCGATCATTGTGTCGATACGGTCTACCACGCTGGCCTTCTTCTCCAGCTTCTCGATGGCGGTGGCCGTCTTGATCAGCTTGTCGCCCAGACTGGCCAGCATATCCTCATTCCCCGGCTCGTTCGCCTTGTCAAGCAGGGAGTTGATGGAAGACAGCAGCTTGTTCACCAGTTCCGGACGGGTAATGTTGCGTGCCGCCTTCATCTCTTTCCAGCCGAGAGTATTGATCCACCGGCTAAGCGTCTGACGGCTCACTTCCACTTTCTGAAGAATCTCTTCCTGTGAAAGTCCGCTCATGTAGAGCACCCGAGCCAGCTCCTGTTTTGTGTCGTTTTTAGCCATGTTTTACCTTGTGTTTAATATTCGTTTAAGGCAAAGTTCATCCATTTTTGGGCTTAGGGAAAAAAGAAGTGCAAGCGTTACAGAAAACAGTGCACAGGTTACGCACTTCCTTGCAACCGTTACACACTTTTTTGCCCGGACGGGAAAGGCAGAGTAAGTTTGCGTCAAACGAACGGAAAAATGGCAAAACGAATCAGAATATCGAACGAAACGCTGAACTGCTACGGCACGTGGATCCGTACCGAAGGCATCGACCTGACGCAGTTTAACCGGAATCCCGTACTGCTCTGGATGCACCAGCGGGGCGTGGTAATAGGAATGATCAAGGACATACGCGTAGCGGATGGAGAAGTGACCGGCGAACCCTGGTTTGATGAGGTACGCGAAGAATCGCGTCTGGCAAAGCAGCAATGGGAAAAGGGCACGCTACGTATGGGTTCGCCCAACTTCGAGATACTTGAAACAAGCGAAGATGCTGCCTTGCTGAAACCCGGACAAACCCGTCCTACCGTGACCCGCTGCAAGCTGATGGAATACAGTATGGTGGACATCGGCGGAAATGACGACAACATCCGGCTCTCTTACGAGGGGCGGGAACTCAGGCTGAATGCAGGAGGCGGATGCGACCTGCCGCTATTAAGGAAAACCCTAAATGAAAACCAAACATTACAGACAATGAACGAACAACTGAAAACCATCGCCCTGATGCTGGGGCTGGCGGACACCGCCACACTGCAGGAAGTGCAGAAACAGATTAATGTGTTGCTCGGTTACCAGACGGCCAACGCGACGCTGCGTACCGAAAAGGAAAAACTGGAAAAGGAACTGGAGACCTTGCGTCTGTCGGGCATTACCCAGCTGGTAGAAGAAGCCGTAACTTCCGGAAAGATTGAAGCCGGGAAGAAAGCTCACTTTATCGATCTGGGGAAGAAGGTAGGCCAGGAAAGCCTGAAACTGACCTTCGAAGCCATGCACGGCACGGTAAAGCCGTCGATGGTATTGAACCGCGCTACCTCGCAAACGGCAACCGGCGACTGGAAGAAACTGAGTGAAGTTCCGGCAGAGGAACTGAAGCTGATGCGAAAGGACGATCCGCAACAGTATCGCAGACTGTACAAGGCAGAATACGGTGTGGACTGCCCCGAACTTAACTGATTGTTGAACACAAATTAAAACACGAACATGAGAAAAGAAATCGTAAAATTCGTAACCGGCACACTGGTGAATGTGCTGATGAGTATCATTATCCTCTTTCTGCTTGGAGTACCGAATGCAGGATTCTGGGGACTGATTGTGGGCGTAGTGCTTCCGATAGCACTGGGCAAGTTCCTTCCGAAAGGTGCCGCCCTGGAAGGTGTCTATACCGAAGTGTGGACGGGCGAGCTGGTGAAGCAGCTTCGCGGAGGCATGACCGCCTCCTGGCTGGACGGAGTATCGGATTATTCGGCTGCGGTGAACAACGAAGTGGTGCATCTGGTGGATGTGGGCGGTGATCCGGACGTGCTGATCAACAACACGACGTATCCCATTGCCACACAGGAACTGGAGGACGGGGATATTGCACTGGGCCTTGACAAGTTCCAGACCAAGAAAACTGCCGTATCGGACGACCAGCTTTTTGCCATCTCATACGATAAGATGGGCAGTGTGATCGAGCGTCATGGTGATGCCATCACTATCGCCAAATTCAAGAAAGCAGCTCACGCGCTGGCTCCGAACAGCAATACGGCCAAGACTCCGGTTGTGCCTACTTCCGGTGAAGATGACAACGGACGAAAGAAATGTACCCGAAAGGATATTATCGCGCTGAAACGCAAGCTGGATGACTTGCAGATTCCGGCAGCAGGCCGTCGTCTGGTACTCTGCTCGGATCATGTGAACGACCTGCTGGAAGACGACCAGAAGTTCCGCGACCAGTATTACAACTACACAACCGGAAAGATTGCCAACATGTACGGCTTCGAAGTATATGAATTTGAGAACTGTCCGTACTTTACCAAGGAAGGAACCAAGGTTCCATTCAAGAACTCGCCTTCGGGCACTGACCATCAGGCATCCTTCTGCTTCTACACCAAGCGTGTGTTCCGTGCACAGGGTAGCACCAAGATGTATTACCGCGACGCACAGACCAACCCGGACTACCAGCAGAACGAAGTGAACTTCCGTCACTACTACATCGTACTGCCGAAGAAAATGGAAGCTCTCGGTGCCATCTACAGTTATGACGGAACGACCGCACAGACTTCCGATCAGGAAGTGGAAGCAGACAAGAACTGGGCTACCGTACGCCGTGAAGCTGAAGCCGCCAAAATGGCCATGGCCCTGTCTGAAGGAGGAGCAAAAGGTGTAAACGGACTGGAAGAAAAGTTGCAGGAAGACCCTGCAGCCGGTGAGGAACTTGAAGCATAAGGAGGACTGAAAGATGAAACACTTTACAATGGGTGAACTTTGTGCCAGCACCACCGCCGACGCTCATGGAATCAAGAATACACCGCCTCTTCAGGAGGCGGGTAATCTGAAAGCCCTGGCCGACAACGTGCTTGACCCGCTCCGCGAATGGTACGGGAAACCGATTGCCGTCAACTCCGGGTACCGTTGTCCGCAACTGAACCGGCTGGTAGGAGGTGCGGCAAGCAGCCAGCATCTGAAAGGAGAAGCTGCCGACATTACGGCAGGAAGCAGGGAAAAGAACCGGAAACTCTTTGAGTACATCCGTGAGAATCTGCCTTTCGACCAGCTGATTGACGAAAAGAATTTTTCGTGGGTGCATGTGTCTTACAAGCGCGACGGGAATAACCGGAAACAGACACTGAAACTTTAAAGACAAACCGGCCATGAGCGATACAATCAGGGAAATTATACAATGGCTGTTCGCTGGCGGAGGGCTGTTGGCCCTGATTGAGCTATGGCGGACACGCCGGAAAAACAAGGCAGCATCGCAAAAGGACGTGGAGTCATATTTCCAGACCATGTACGAAGCGAACGGTAAAACGATGATCGGCCTTCAGCATAAAATTGACGAATTACAGAACTTAACCATCAGACAGGATGAACGCATATTTAAATTGGAACGCATTACGCGCCGGGCTGCTGTGTGCCGTTATTGGGGCAGTTGTCCTCTCCGTCCAGAGCTGCAAAAGTACAAGCAGTTTACAGGAGAACCGGACAGCCGTCCGAAAGGACAGTCTGACGCAGACCGCAACGAAGGTGACTACTTACGAGCCGGTCCCGATGACACAGACGAGTCTGGCACTGGATGCCGACCGCCTCCTGCTTCTTCCTACATTGCCTGAAGGCGTCGGCCTCACTGCGCACGATGGCCGTTTGTCTCTCCGTGCGGAGAGTGACGGAAAAGGTGGTGTGAACATCACAGCGCAGCATGAAGGTGAAGAACGCAAGGTAATCCAGGAAGAGAAAACCACTTCAAACCGTATCCGTGATGAAGCGGAAAGTCAACTGGAGGAATTGAAGGAAACACGCCCTGGAGTGCAGGGATGGCTGACAGGAACAGCCCTGACCCTGCTGGGGATTTTCCTTATCTGGCAACTGATTAAATATTATTTAAGCAAACATTAAAAACGACAAGATTATGGCAGATACAAGCAACGGACTGATGTATGGTGTGGCCGCCGTAAAGTTCAAGACATCGGAAGGCGGGGAAAAGACGTTGGGCTGGCTGGATGAAAACGGAATGCAGCCGGCAGGAAATGCGCCTACCTTTATGGATGTGAATGCCGCACAGGTAACAGACGGACCGGTAGACAGCATTATGACCAATCCGGGAAGCGATGCGTTCACAATGAACCTTATCCAGTTGAATGCGGAAAACATGGTGAATGTGTTCGGTGGAAAGAAAGAAACTGACGGCTCTTATACACCACCGACAAAGATGGTAGCCAATGGCGTATTGACTATCACTATGCATTCAGGCCACAGTTTCCGTGTATTTAACTCCCGATTGAGCCGTAACGGATGGCAGAATGGTATCAACATGCAGAATGTGCTGGCAATGGGTATCCGTGTGGATATGCTGAAACCAACCGACGGCAAGGAAAGACGTTACCGTATCTATCCTCCCGGAGTGACACCTGATACCGCAGACTCAACCGCAGACGCAGAAGGATAAGTATGAAGGCACAGGATATAGAACTGCTGGCAGGCGTCTCCCTCAGTGACGGGGGAATCAGCCTGCCGCTTCATACGATACTGCGGAAACGTCCGTTCCGCATCACGATGAAGACACCTACCACACGCAGCCTGATCCGTATCAGCAAGCGTTATCTCCGAATCGGGGTGACTCCTGAAGAATATGATGCATACGACCTGGACCAGCGTATCCGGTTTGTCTTCCTGCATGGAAAGGATATCAGCCGGATGGTGGCATACGGCATTGTTCGAGGCCCGGTACTGGGAAGGTTACTAAACCGCCCGGTGGCATGGATGCTTCGGGAACTGATGACACCCGACGAACTTTCATCCGCCTGGCGACAAATACTGAACAGTACATCTACCACGTCTTTCGGGATTATTATCGCATCGGCAGCAGCACTGAACAAGATGCAGCCCTTAGCGAGCCGGACCGGGAGCGAAAACGAAACGAGGAGTTAAAGAAGGGACATACAGAACCTTCGCATAGCCTTTTCGGCGTAGTAGGTCAGCTGGCCACGGAAACAGGCTGGAGCATTGACTATATTCTGGACAAAGTGAATGTAGTAACCCTGCAAATGATGATGGCAGACATGCCGCACTGGGTTCCTCCGCAGAAGCCGGATATGATGCAACAGATCCGTGAAATGGAGGAACGGGAGAAACAAAGAAACAGTCACAAACAAACAGATAACAAGAATACGACAAAGGGGATGAACCCGATGGAGTTCTTTACCAATTATGCGGTAAAGGACTGATTATTCATCATTATAAATTGGAATCATGGCAGTACCTGTACAGCTTGAAATATTCATGAAAGACCTTACCAAAGCCGGACTACAGAGCGTGGGTAAGAATGTGGATGATGTGGAAAATCAGACTCTGCAACTGATATCTGCATTAAAACAGGTAATTGCCGAACAGAAACACCAGTTGGAGGTCAACAAGGCTGCGGGTATAAGTTACACACAGGAGGCCGCCAACATCCAGGCGCTTACCGGACAAGTACGCGGACTGGAAGCCGGACTGAAAAGCTTGAAAAAGACGAAAGAAGAAACCGCAAAAACGCAGGCCATTGACATCGACACCGAAGCCGTAACCCGTAAGACAAACAACCTGAAGATGCAGTTCAGCCAGGTAGCAAGAGAGCTGCCTTCACTTGCCATGGGGCCGCAGATGTTTATCCTCGCTATTTCCAACAACCTTCCTATGCTGGCAGATGCCATCGCCGACGTACGCAAGCAGAACGAGCTATTGGGTAGTAAAGGTGTTCCGGTATGGAAACAATTGGCCGGTGCATTATTCAGCTGGCAGACGGGGCTTATTACTGCTATTACATTGATGATTGCTTTCAACAAGCAGATATCGGAATTTACCGCAAAACTGTTTAAAGGCAAGGAAGCAGCCCTGTCTCTGTCGGACGCACAGAAAAACATTTCCGAGGAATTTTCCAAAAGCAGCGGAGATCTCGGAGAACAGATCGTCCGTATCCGTACCTTGTCAGAACGGTGGAATGAACTTGGAGAAGATCTTTCTGCCAAGAAAAAATTTATCAGGGAAAACCGCGAAGAACTGGATAAGATCCCTGTATCGATCAGCAATATTACCGAGGCTGAAAATTTGCTTGGACAGGGGACCGACGCATATATACAGGCTATGTCTTTGCGTGCGCAGGCTGCAATAGCGTTTAAAAAGGCATCCGAAGAAGCAGTGAAAAGTCAGGAAGTCCAGATGAAAATTGACAAGGAAAAGAACAGCGGCCCTTCATTCTGGGACAAGGTTCTTGCCGCAATGGCCAGCACATCATCCGGAACTTATTATTCATCACGGGCTTCTACTCCTGTGTCATCCCAAGAAATACAGAACGAGCGCATAAAATCCTTGGAAGAAGAGAAAAGTGCTGCCGAAGAAACGGAAAAAGCATACAGGGATCTGTTTAAGACATTGTCGGATGAAGCCAAGAAGACACTTGACAATGCCGGGATATCCGGTAAAACGACCGACGATAAGACCGGTTCTCGCAGGGATTATGCTTCTGAACTGGCCGACGCACGTGTACGTGCGCAGCAGACCACGGAGAAACTTCGCATCCAGATCATGCAGGAAGGTATTGCCAAGCGCATGGCACTGGCAAAGCAGGAATATGATGACAGTATTGCCGACATCGACAAGCAGGAACGGGATACACTGGCAAAGATGGATAAAGCACGCAAGCAGAGTGACAACATTCCGCAGAGCCAATATGATGCCGTAAAGGAATCGGCTAAAAACAACCGTGTGCTGGCAGAACAGGTGTATAATGAACAGATCTATCAGATTGAGCAGGAATACCGCGACAAGGCTACACAGAGCCTTATCGACTACAATAAACAATACGGCACGTATCAGGAGAAGCGTCTGGCCATCGCGATGGATTACGCGCGGAAGATTGCCGCTGCGGAAACAGAAGGTGAAGCTGACGTATTGACTCGTGAACGTGACGACAAGCTGGCCAGCCTGGACTTCGAGGAAATGAAGAAAGGGATGGACTGGGATAAGATCTTCGGTGACCTGGACCGTGTGTCGACCGATACGCTGGAAAGCCTTCGCAAGAAGCTGAAGGAATACCTGGAAGGAATCGGTGATGACATCAGTCCGGAATCCTTCAAGGAGGTAATGGATGCTTTCAAAGAGATAGACTCCGAGCTGGCCGACCGTTCCCCGTTCGAGGCAATGAAGAAGGGATACGAGGACTACAAGTCCGCCATGGAAGAGGTACGTACTGCTCAGAACCTGCTGCAACAGGCTCAGATGGGTGGAAGTGTCATCGTGGAAGAATATGACGAAGCAACAGGAACCCTTACCCGCAAGCTGGTCACACAGGCAGAAGCCGAAGAAAAATTGCGTGCTTCACAGGATAAACGATACAGCGCCCAGAAGAATCTGACCGAAGCGGCCAATTCCATCGAGCAGAAAGGAATGGCTGTTGTCAATGCAGGGAATGACATCGTAGAAATGCTTGGCAATTTTGGCGTGAAGGTTCCGGAAGCAGTGAGCGATACCTTGAACGGGCTGGGGCAGGTAATGAGTGGACTGGAAAGTATCGACTTGACAAAACCTTTCAGTGCCATTACCGGTTCAATCAAGATTCTGACTGGAGTAGGCAATACAATCGCCGGGCTATTTGGTTTCGGCGGTGCAGATTATTCCGGTTACGAAAATATGAAGTCAAAGTACGAAGGACTGATTACAATCTGGGATGATCTTATTTCAAAGAAGCAGGAATACATTGACATCGATTACGGTACAGAAGCACAGAAGGCAGCCGAGGAAGCGAAGAAATTAGTAGATGTGCAGATTGAACGGCAGAGGCAGCTGGCCAATATGCTGGCGGGTAGCGGTGCAAGTATCGGATCCCACTCCCTGGGATATCGGGTGAATGACCGGATGTCGTCACAGGACTGGCAGCGATTGTCCGGACTGGTCGGAGAGCAGGTCGGAAGTCTGGGTGATGTACTGGGGCTGGATGCAGGTATTATCGGGAATGTGCTTCAGGATGAGAAGTTTGTTTCCGTACTGACGGATGTAAATTCTGAATTCATCGATTACATACAAAATATCGGTTCTTACGCGGATCAACTGGAAGAAATAGCCTCAAAGGAACAGGAAGCCATTACCGGAATCGGATTTGATGCGTTTAAGGATGGATACTTTGACCTTATATCTGATCTGGAATCTACCAACGAAGACCTGGCAGACAATCTGGAAAAGAATCTCCAGAATGCCTTCTTCCGCTCACTTATTGCGAATAAATACAACAGCCAGATTAAAGCCTTATACGACAACTGGGTAAAATTAGGCGAAGACGGACTGACCAGAGATGAAGTGGATAGTCTGAGGGAACAGAATCAGGCAATGGTGGATCAGATGATAAAAGACCGGGAAGAGCTGATGAATACTTTCGGATGGTCTGCATCCGGATCGGGAAGCAGCCAGTCGCCCGGCAGTGGTGCACTTACAACAATGAGCCAGGAAAGCATATCCACCTTCGAGGGCATAGGGCGTAACATGCAGACACATCTGGCGAATATTGACAAGTTTGTACAGGATCTGCGGGAATCGCAAAAGTTGGATAGCGAGACACTGGCTACCATCGCATCACATACGGCCTACATCGTTTTGATATACGACCTGATGGAAGATATGAAGTTGAACGGTATAACACTGAAATGATATGGATTTGACAGGATACCTAACAATTAACGGAACTGACGTATGGACGGAATACGGTGCCTTCCTGGGCGAGACTGAAGAAGGTGGACACGTGAACATGGATGCCTTGCTTCGCATGCCCAAGGCGAAGGATATTACTACCGTAGACTTCCGGGAACGGAACGGGGTAGAGCTTCCTCAGAACCCAAACGTGAAGCTGGGCAGCATCGAACGTACCTTGCAGTTCTGGCTTCGTGGAAACTCCGCAGCCGACCGACTGGACAAATACCAGCGCATGATGACGCTGATTACGTCCGGAATGCTTACGATAAATGTAAAGAATTACCGGACTTACAATATGGTGTATCAGGACATGCCGGCAGAACCGGACTGGTACGAAAGCTACGAAAGAGACCGGTTTTATGTGCTGTTTTCCGTCAAGTTTCTGGAACCGCAGCCATCCGTTTAGGAATTAATTAAACACAGATTAAATGACGATAAAATGGAACTGAAAATATACGATAAAGCCAACAACCTTCGACTGACGGCCAGTCCGAACTCTTCTTCTACCGTCACGGAGGAGATAGGAGGAGAGTGCAGTGTATCTGCATCCTTCACCCATACCGCATACGTTCCGCTGGATGTGGATGACTATATCGACCTGGAAGGTGTGCGTTATAAAATAAAACGTCAGTACCGCCCCAAGCAGAAAAATACACAAAACTATGAATACTCAGTTAAGTTTTACGCCCCTATACATGATGCAGAAGATGTGCTGATGCTGTTTTCTGAAGGAGATACCACATCTGAATTCTATTATGACGGCGGTCCGCGGGAACATCTACAGCTATGGGTAGAGAATATGAACCGTCTGGCCGGAAAAGACGTATGGAGTATCGGAACTGTTATATCGGCTGAAAACAAAAATATAGAATATAAAAACTTGAATTGTTGGGATGCTGCTTTCTCCAGCAATGGTATAGCTGCCACATTTGAAACAGAAATGTGGGCAGACGGATTCGTCATAAATCTTTGCAAAGCTTCGCATGGCGAACGCCAGGAACTGGGCTATATGCAAGGACTCACTAACCTTTCGCAGGAAGATAACGGCGAAGTGAAATTCTTTACCCGCCTGTTTCCGTTAGGATCTACACGAAATATCGATGCAAGTAAGTACGGATATTCCCGGTTGCAGTTACCCAGCCGTGCCAAGTATGTAGACAAAAATGTAAACTTATATGGCGTTAAGGAAGAGATAGAAGAAGCTGCTTTCTCGGCAATTTATCCGAAATACGTTGGAACCATATCTTCCATACGAACTGAAGAAAAAGAGAATGAAAACGGGCGCAAATACACGGTGTACTACATCAAGGATGAAGGAATGAACTGGAATCCGAATGACTACAAGATTCCAGATCTGGATTACATGCTAGAGTTCCAGACAGGAGAACTGGCGGGGCGCGGAACTGACGGATCCTTCCAGACAGCGTGGCATGAGGATACCAAAGAATGGGAAATCATCAATGTTTATCCGGATGATACGACTCAGATTCCCGGCGGTGCCATTATTCCGAAACCGGGCGATCAGTATATTCCATGGAACTTTGCCCTGCCGCAGGAATACATTACCGCGGCAGAACAGGAATACAAGCAGGCAGTGGATGATTATCTGGCGACCTACAGCTTCGATCCGAATAAATACACCGGAACCACCGACCGGAATTTTGTTGAGAAAAACGGCACACCACTCCGCATAGGGTGGAATGTGCGTTTACTGTCAGAACAGTATTTCGGCAGCACCGGAGGATACAAGGATACACGTATCATCAAGGTGCAACGCAAGTTGAATGATCTGTGCCAGGCTACGATCACCTGTTCGGATGAGGTTGGTACCGGATGGAAGTCGTCTGTGGATAACCGGCTGAATAATTTGCAGTATGTATTATCTCAAAAGCAAGAGCAGGAAGTTATCGACATTATCAAAACAACGGATAACAAGACCCCGTCAGACTATAATGTATTTTCTGCCCTGAAAGCAATAGGCATGTTTTTGAGGAAAGATGTGGCAGAGCAGGTAAAATATGTAATGACATTTTTGAAAGGTATTGTTGTAAAAGGAACAGCAAAATTCGGTAATTTCATTACAGGTGTTTCTGGTGGTATGATAGACGATGAAGGGAATATGGAAATGGAATCAGGCTATTTTCGTAAACGATTATTTGTTCCGGAAATAGCTTATAATCGCATTACATATTTCAAAGGACGTGCTGTTATATCTCCCGGGGGCGGTTGCAAAGTAAAGTCATATATAAAGAATGATGATGGAAGTTTTACGGTTATACCAGACTTGACAGAAGCGGACGGACTGAGCCAGTTTGTTGATGACATTCTGTCTGCTTTCTTTACAACAAAAAATGAAGAAGGAAAACTTACTGGTTTTGCGCAAATGCAGTTTCGCGTGACAGAAGCTGACTATGATGCAAAAACATTCAAAATGGTAAATCGTCCCGGGAACAACTACGAACCGGGTGAGGAAATGATACTGGCACAAACGGGGAACTTTACAGACCTAGACCGTCAAACATACATTCTGTTTGATACTCTGAACGGGAACAATTGTATTACTTTCTTTGATAACGCCAATACCTGGGACCCGGAACCGGCACAGATGAAAAGCTGGCTGGGGAAAAAGAAAGGAATGAAAGTACAGGGGTTTGACTGTGACAACTATTCGGCTGTACTACAAAATATCCTGATGACCGGTCTTATATTCCAGACGGATACCATTACCGGTCAGCCGATTCGGGTTCCTCTTGACAAAGGGGCATGGGAGGCTGGGCCACATGCTTATTTTGATAGAGTATCCCATAATGGTTCATTATGGCTATGCATCAACCCGGAAGGTACAGAGTCAGAACCTGCTGATAATAATCCGGATTGGCTGAAGCAGGTTGCAGAAGGTCAGCGTGGCTTACAGGGACTTCAGGGACCGAAAGGAGAACAAGGTATACAAGGCCCTGCAGGAGCAGATGGTCGCAGTTCCTATTTTCACATAAAGTACTCGCACTTACAGAATCCTGTCAAGCCGACTGATATATCCGATACACCTAATGACTATATCGGCACGTATGTTGATTTCTCAGAGGATGACAGTACCGATCCGGCTGCTTATACATGGGCACGCTTTAAAGGATTGCAAGGGGCCAAAGGTGATCAGGGCATACCGGGTACAAATGGCGCTAACGGTCAAACCTCTTATCTGCACATTAAATACTCTGATGATGGAGGTTCAACATTTACCGGCAACAATGGAGAATTGCCGGGTGCCTATATCGGACAGTATGTAGATTTCACACAGGCTGATAGCTCAGATCCCAAGAAATATACATGGAGCAAGATTCAGGGTGAACAGGGACCGCGTGGTCTTCAAGGGCTTCAGGGTGAAAAGGGCGAGCAGGGTATCCCGGGGCCAAAAGGTGAAACCGGGGCTACAGGAGCAGCTGGTAAAACCTCTTATTTCCATATTAAATATTCTAATGACGGGGGTAAGACCTTTACTGGTAATAATGGCGAGGATGTAGGAGACTGGATGGGTACATATGTCGATTTTACGCAATCCGACAGTGGCAGTGTTTCTGCATATAAATGGATGAAAACAAAGGGTGCACAGGGTGCAAAAGGTGACCAGGGTATTCCGGGAACAAACGGGACGAATGGCCAGACATCTTATTTGCACATCGCTTATGCCAACTCTGCAGATGGTTCTTCGGGCTTCAGTACCAGCGATTCAACCAATAAACTTTATATCGGCCAATATACAGATTTTACACAGGCAGATAGTAACGATTACAAGAAGTATTCCTGGAGTAGAATCAAGGGTGACAAGGGAGACAAGGGTGATAAAGGAGACACGGGACCTCAGGGCGCCAAAGGGGATAAAGGTGATACGGGGCCTACCGGCTCTCAAGGCATTCCCGGTACATCATCATATTTCCATGTAAAGTATTCGGCAAACTCAAATGGTAATCCGATGAGTGATACTCCGAACACCTATATAGGTACGGCTGTAACACAAAGTTCCACAGCACCTACATCTTACACTTCCTACAAATGGGCAAGATTTCAGGGTGCACAAGGGCCTAAGGGTGATCAGGGTATTCAAGGACCTGCGGGAGCCAATGGTAAAACTTCTTATCTGCACATTAAATATTCCAATGATGGCGGCAAGAGTTTTACAGCCAACAACGGAGAAACTCCCGGTGCTTATATCGGGCAGTATGTAGATTTTACACAGGCTGATAGCAGCAGTGTTTCTTCTTACACATGGACTAAGGTTAAGGGAGATAAAGGTGACAAAGGAGATACCGGATCTGCCGGTGTAGGCGTTAAATCAGTAGATGTTCTGTATTATATGTCCACATCAGCAACTTCATTGTCAGGTGGTAGCTGGCAGACAACTTCCCCGGAATGGGTTAACGGCAAATACATGTGGTCGAAGACAAAAGTCACATATACGGATGAAACGACAAAGGAAACAGCTCCCGTATGTATAACCGGAGCGAAGGGTAATACAGGAGCAACCGGCAATACAGGTGCGGCAGGCAAAGGAGTGAAATCGATTGTTGAAGAATATTATCTGTCTGCTTCTTCGTCCTCGACAACAGGAGGAAGCTGGTCAACAACAGTTCCGGCATGGCAAAATGGGAAATACATGTGGACACGTTCCGTTATCACTTATACGGATAACTCCAAAACCACAACAAACGCAGTATGTGTGAGCGGTTCCAAAGGTGACAAGGGAGATAAGGGGAATACCGGTGCAACAGGTCCGCAGGGGCCTCAAGGTCCCCAAGGTCCTCAAGGTACACCCGGGCAGAATGGTACTCCCGGTGCCAGCTTTATCCCATGCGGAGCATGGATTTCAGGCAATGTTCCTTACAAGAAAAACTCAGCGGTAGAATTTGCTGAAAATGCTTTTGTAGCACTGCGTGATACCAGTGCACCACCGTATGCCATTGCTAAATACAATAATGGTAATTATGTCCGTACACCACAGGGATATCTTTTGGCTGGAACTCCATCAACAAACACACTGCATCCCGACTGGCAGCGACTCACTAATATTGAGCCACCGACATTATACTGGTTGGATAGTTCATGCAGTTCAATAGCTTATACATCGACTGGCAGTATGTCTCCGTCAGCTTTTACCGTCAGTTGCAAGAAAAACCGTAACGGAGTTGTTGGTAAGTGTGCCGAACTGTGGTTGGTTGCAAGAAAATATGACGGTTCCTGGCGCTCTCATGCCGGTCCGGTGCAGTCGGCTTCCATCTCTGTTCCGGCGGCTTCCGGCTGCACACAGTTTGCAGTCCGTGCTTATTGGTCATCCTCGGAAGCTAATGCCTGGTCAGACAATTATGTGGCAGAAATAGGAATCGGAGTAGCGGAGGCAGGTGCTACTGGGGCTACGGGGGCTTTTCCACGTGATCGTGGCCCATGGCGTTCGGGAGAATCATACGAGTGGAGTGCAGACTATCGTGACAAGGTAATACATCCTTTTAACGGGGTTTATTATAACTTCCTTGTTCGTACTCAAGGCTCGACTGTTACGGATGCACCAACATCAGCTAACGGCGATGATAACTGGGAAGCAATGAACAAGCTGGTGAATATTGCCACCGATACATTGTTTTCTGACGGAGCCAATGTCGCAGGGTTTATGTTTAGTGGAGGTGTGATGAAATCACAACAGTCAACAAATGGAGTTGCAAACATGATCCTGAATGGGAATACCGGGTATTTCCATTGTGTCAATGCCGAGATTACAGGTAAATTTATAGGTAATATATCCGCAGACTCCGGAACTATCGGAGGATTCTCAATCGGTGCAAAGAGTCTGAGTAATCTGGCTGCAGATGTGTCTCTCAGCATTGGTAACTATAACAACAGTTCAACCAAATTATTTTCAGTTAACCGGGGGACAAGTGCAATGCTTCAGGTACGACACGATAGTGGAATCTGTATCAGTGCTGAAACTTACGGTTCATCTGATTCTATTGCGATCAAGGCACTCTGTAATGCATCCGGATATGGGCAGGCTATTCAGGCGTATGGAAATGTCTCGCTGTTGGCTAGAAGTACGGAAAAAACCAGAATTAATGGTGTTGTTGTCAACACACGACGAATAACATCATCTGCAACCATCAATGCGAATGATGACTTTATCATTTTCGGGAACTCTGGGAATATAACTGTGACCATGCCGAGTACATCTGCGTCACCGGCTGGAAAGATTCTTTATATGAAAAGAGTTTCAGGCAGTGGTGCTATAACCTTATCCGGTTCATTCCGCAATCCCAATAATTCCGGAGGTGCAAGCTCTCTGGTTATAAATGATGATGTATCCAGATTTTTTGTACGGGATGATCAGGGATATTGGGTTCAATATACCTGTGGTTAATCATAATTTTTAATATCAGCTATATGAAGAAAGTAAACTTTAAAAAAATGCGATTCTGGTCTGGTATCGACCATACTCAAAAGCTGGAACAGGATGTTCGGCTTGACTTGGCCAATCTGATATATCGGTATGGTGATATACGAGGGATGGATTTAGCCCTTCGTATTTACCATTCTGATGGAGATATAGAACTTTTAGATGATGAGTTCACATATTTACAGAGTTTTGTATCTGGACATTGCTCTCCTCAGATGGTAGAAGCTATGCAGGAATTATAAAATATCATTTAATAACCATTTAAAAAAATACAATTATGGCAGATCAATTCGAAAACCAGTTACCACAGAAAAGTGACGCAAAATGGGTACGTGCATTAGATGCTTCCGGCAACCCAATTTTAATCAGCAAAGAAGACCTCGCATCAGTTGTGGGAGGACTATTATCATGCGTACGATACTCTTATGTTACACGCAAGGAAACATTAGATGAAGGTTTAACATCAACATCCAATAGACTTGTTATGTTTGTTTCCAGCTATTTACAGAGCATAACACCTACTGCTAATTATATTGCAGGACTAGCTATTAGATTCTATAATATTGAAACAGAAAGGCAGTTCGCTTTTGATTATGCAGGTAACATTTATACTCGAATGAAAAATCTTCCTAATGGAGAATGGACTAATTGGGAAAGAAAAACAACCTAAAAGTTTTTCCACTCAGACCATTCGTTTTTATTGTTTGAGGTTTTAATTCTAAATCGATAGATTCCATTGCCGAAGGGATGAGCATAAAACTGAACAATACCACCAGCTCCACCAAATGACTGGAATACAATCAGTGTTCCATAAGTATCGTTGGCTGGAATTATAGTATATATTCCGTTCTCGGTAATTTCATTCATAGGATCTGTCGAATCTCTAGATGGAATATTTATTCCTCCCTTAGTTTTCAGCACTAATGAAATACCGATTAGTCCTCCCACTCGTACAGAAAGCCTTACGTTTGTAAACCGGTTTTCACTGG
>OLGJ01000329.1_pt1 | contig 31809 bp, 22 predicted proteins | sample 1605431 | NCBI WGS metagenome assembly OLGJ01 (sample SAMEA3888920, study PRJEB22519) | human gut metagenome | biome: human gut; feature: human-associated habitat; material: faeces | place: Denmark | collected 2009
TCAATAAACTGCCTGATGATCTCCTCCGCATCCGAAAGTGTTCTCGGAGCCTCAAGTCCCAGCTTATCCATCCAGTCTTTTCTAAGCCATATCAGATTTGGTCCATCTGATATATTTGTCTCAGGTATGGCCATGATACGGTCATCAAATGTGACCACATCCATAATACTGCTGCCATAACTCTTATATATGTTCTTTATCGTTTCACTCATACAGTTGTTATAACTGTCTGTGAGATCCTCGATCATGTCATTTTCCACCAGATACTGCAGCTCATCCATGTCCTGGACGATCATCACATCCGGAAGATCCTTCTGTGCTATCACCATGGATACATTATCATCATACTGATTATCAGCAGCCTCAAATATATCCTGGTTCTGCACATTTAAGATTTCATTTAATATCTGTGTGTATGCGTTATTTTCATACGTTTCTCCCTGTGGGAGATTTGAATTATTTGCACCGGACAGCTTTCCCAGGGTATAGGTGAGCTGTTCCGGATACCTTCCAAGCGGCGTTGTCTCCGCAATATGCATGGCAGACTCATATTCTGCATCTGTGGTCACCTTAGACGGGTTGGAGGGGGTGTTATTGTCCTGGCAGCCACATATTATTATAAGGGTAATTGTTAGCACACATGTTATTATTTTTTTCAGATACTTCATTGCTGGCATATGCTTTCCTCATTCCACTTAGGTTTTGCAAATAATTTCATATATTATCCTTAACCCTTTACGCCTCCAGACATGCTATCCTTGTAGCACTTCTGCATTATCATAAAGAGAATGATAATCGGTACGGATATCAGCACTGCGCCAGCCGCAAATGAGTTGAACCAGTTGTACACATACTCTTTCTCGAGCATGTTCCAAAGTCCGATGGATACTGTGTAATAGTCCTTGTTGGCTCTGCATATAACCTTGGCAAACACGAAATCAATCCATGGTGCAAGGAACGAATTCAGAACCGTATAAACTATGATCGGACGGCTGAGTGGTATGATGATCCTTGTAAATGACTGCCATCTTGTAGCACCATCAAGGTATGCTGCTTCTTCCAGCGACTTTGGTATAGTATCAAAGAATCCCTTGGCGATATAGAATCCAAGTCCTGAACCGCCTGAATATACGAGTACCAGAGCAACCCTGATGAGTGAGCCTTCTGAAAGTCCCAGAACCTTAAGGATGTAATACACAGCTATCATAGCCATGAATCCCGGGAACATTCCAAGGATAAGTGCCACATTCATAAATGGCTTTCTCAGTCTGAAACGCATTCTTGACATACAGTATGAAACTGCAAGCACGAACGCTGTTGATATTATACACGAGAAAATTGCTATTATCAAAGTATTCTTGAACATCTGCATGAAGTTCAGAATACCTGTGTCTGTAAAAAGCTTTGTATAGTTCGCCAGAGTCAGAGACTTTGGCAGCAGAGTTGAAACATACTGTCCTTTCTCTCCTCTGAAGCTTATCATGATTATCCATGCGATCGGCAATACCCAGATAACCGAAAGGATTACCAGTATGATATGAACCACGATGTCTCCCAGTGTCCATTTGCTTCTTGCTTTAATCTCATTATTATTTGATTTAGCCATTACTGAAATCCCTCCTCATCTTTATATGATGCGGTGTTGTGGTAAGTTACCAGTGACACAACAGCGAGAACTATGAATGTCATTATACCTATAACAGCACCTAAGTTGTAGTACTGATTATCAACCGTCAGCTTATAGAGCCATGTGACAAGAAGATCTGTCTTTCCGGCAGTCTTTCCAACCGGGGTAGGCGCTCCATTTGACAGAAGGTAGATAACGTTAAAGTTGTTTATATTTCCTGCAAATGTTGTTATCAGATATGGTGCTGTGACAAACAACATATAAGGAAGAGTGATCTTGAAGAAGATCTTTACCGGGCCTGCTCCGTCAACTCTCGCAGCCTCGTATATCTCCTCCGGTATGCTCTGGAGAATTCCTGTGACCTGCATGACGGTAAATGGAATTCCTATCCAGATATTGATGACAATTACCATGACTCTGGCAAGTGTTGCATTGCTCCAGAATGGAATAGCATTGTCGATTATTCCGTTATTTATAAGTAATGTATTGACGATACCATTCTGACTGAAGATCGTTCTCATCAGAAGAAGTGATACGAATTGCGGAACCGCTGCTGAGAGCATGAAGATTGCTCTCCACATACCTTTTGCCCTGGTTCCCTTTCTGTTGATCACCATTGCGAGTATCATTCCAAGGAAGTAGTTACTAAATGTGGCTGCCACAGCCCAAACAAGTGTCCAGCCAAGCACTGACCAGAATGTACTTCCTATTGCATCACTAAAGTTCAATATCTTTGCAAAATTCTTCAGTCCAACCCAGTTGAATATAACTGTATGTGAATCAAGCTTGCTGTAATTTGTAAATGCCATAAATATCATGAAAACCAATGGCAATATCGTAAATACAACGACTCCAAGTACAGGAAGTGGAAGAAGGAATGCATGAAGATTGCTGTCAAACAGACTCTTCACATCGTCCTTGAACTTTGGAACCTTTTTGCCTTTATCCCACAGGCAATACGCTTTGTATGCGCTCTCTATACTTACTACCCAAAGGCAGATGAATGCGAAAATTATAAACAGTGTTGCCACACCGTACAGGAGCATGAGCAGAGAGTTGTCACCCTGAGTATATTCAAATACACCCTTTGCATCATTCCAGACCTTCTGCTGTTCCTGACCACCCAGATGGAAGATATCCACCAGTAGTGATGCTCCATGCTTTATCATAAACCATATAAACAGTACCTCAAGTACCAGGTACGAAAATCCCTTTACAAACTGTTTTCTGACTATGCTTCCAAACCCCAAGATCAGAAATGAAATTCTGGTAGCTATGTCTCCATTTGCCGCTGCCTGTGCAACGGTATATGGGTAATCAGATCTTCGTATTTTCTTTATTTTGCTTTTTTTATTTGTTATAGCCTGGGCCATCCTAACACCTCCGTCTCAAAGTAAATCATTATCTCTTCTTATTACAAGTGCCCCATCACCTGTAGATGAATGGAGCACCTGTTTTTGAAATATATAACTAGTATTTTTACTGTGCTACATCAGTGTTAAGTGATGTGTTGAATGACTCTGTCATATCTGCTGCGTTGTCATGTGTAACCTCACCATTTACGAGAGACTTACCAAAGTTTTCTGCTGGTGTCCAGTAGTTGCTCATCTTAGGAACAAATGGCTGGATGAATGCTGTTGTATCGAATGTTGCATTCTGAGCTGTTACAAGTGCATCGCCCTTAACTGCATCGCTCTCAAGAAGGCTTGTGTTACATGGAACGATGTTTCTTGCTGTGTAGTGTGACTCCTGTGATGCCTCATTTCCAAGGTAGAGTGCAAGTGCAACTGCAACCTGTGGATACTCACAGTTAGGATTTACAGCGATTGCCTTTGATCCTGCAAATGAGAGGAGCTGCTTGTCCGCACCGCCGATCTTGGCTGTTGGCATAACTGCGATTCCGAGATCATCTCCAAGTGCATCGTGTAATGCTGCGTAGTCCCATGAGCCTGAGAACATTGCTGATATTGAACCATCTGTCATACCTGAGATACCAACACCTGACTCATCGTTTACAAAGTTCTTGTTGTTTACAAGATCTACCAGGTAGTCTGTAACAGCCTTGCCGTTGTCACCACCGAAGTTGATTCCTGCATCATTGTCTGTACCATCACCGAATAATGTTCCGCCATTTGCAAGGTAGAATGCTGCGATGTACCATGAGTTTGAGAGTGGGAATGAAACCTTACCCTTCTCAAGCATTGTGTCAAGGCTCTTTACATCATCCTCTGTAAATGTCTTCTTGTTGTAGTACATAAACCATGTATTTGTTGTAAATGGCACACCATAGATACCTCCATCAACTGTGATAGAATCTACGATCGCCTGTGAATTTGTTGACTTAACATAATCTGCTGTGCTTCCGCCGAGCTCTGAGATAGCACCTGCATCGATCAGAGTCTGTAACTGGTCATTTGCGAACATGTATACATCTGCTGACGCTGAAACATCCTGTGTTACAGTCTTTCCAGCATCACCCTCACTACATGTACCATACTCAAATGTGATATCCCAGTTTGGATGCTCTTTCTTGAATGCCTCACATGTTGTCTGTAACCACTCGCCGTAATCAGGTGACTGATCCTCAGCTGGTCCCCAAACTGTAAGTGTTGTCTTGATCGCCTCTTCCTCTGAAGCTGCCTCTGTTGCATCTGTAGCCTCTGATGCATCACTCTTTGCTGCTGCTGTTGTTGACTCGTCCTTTCCTGAATCTCCACATCCTGCCAGCATTGACATTCCCATTACACCCGCAAGTGCAACTGCTGCAAATCTCTTAACTCTCATAACCGTTCCTCCTTAAAAATATAGTTTTGATTGAATGTTTTTAACACCTTTGCAGTACCTTTACCTTATGTCATCATTATAAGAAAACGTTTCCAATCCGTATATATCAATGATTTTAGAAACATGTTGGATTTTTTAGATATGTTGAATTTTTTTGATGGGCGGGCGCCGCTCCGGAGTGTGCCGCGGAGATCCGCCGTTATGCATTGTTATTATGTCCACAAAAGTATAAAAAAATGTACCTCTTGAGCTTTAATAAGCTTCAAAAGGTACATCCACTCTTCGTATTTTTTATAATTTTTCTAGTTTTCTACTCTCTTTGGGAAGTGGAGCATTACTTTCGTGCCGGCTCCCGGGGTGCTTTCGATCTTCACCGCGTACTTCTCTCCATAATATAGCTTGATCCTCTCGTTTACATTTGACACACCGTAGCCATTGGACGACTTGGACAGGATCAGGGCGGCCTGGGTCTTTGTCATACCGACACCGTTGTCAGATACGGTAAAGTCAATGAAATCTCCATTCTCCTTTCCCTCTATGCGTATCTCTCCTCTGCCATCAGTCTTGACGTCAATTCCATGCCCTATCGCGTTTTCAAGCAGCGGCTGGAGTATCAGATTCAATGTTTCGTATTTTAAGATACTGTCATCTATGTCGTACACCACATCAAAGCTGTTGTCATGCATGGCAAGCTGGATATCAAGATACGACTTGATATTTGCTATCTCATCTTTGACAAGCAGGATGTTTTTTCCTTTGTTCAGGGCTGTCCTGTAGAATGTGGACAGAGACAAGGTGATCCGGCTTATGTCTTCCTGCTCCGCCTCAAGGGCTTTCCAATTGATCATAGACAGAGAATTGTACAGGAAATGCGGGTTGATCTGGGCCTGAAGTGCCCTCATCTCGTATTCTTTTTCCTTGATCTTGCTCTGATATACCTCATTGACAGTCTCATCAAGGCGCTTACTCATGCTGTTGTAGCCATTTATAAGATCACCAATCTCATCTGTACTGTCATTTTCTATAACCATGCCCAGATTTCCTGTCTCGGTGGCCTTCATAGTCTTCTGAAGATTTTTGATTCGCTTCGTTATAAATTCTGATACCATATTTATACATAATATACCTGCGAGCATACTTACCAGAAGTGCCGCCACCGCTATTATAAGTATCGGACGAACCGATGAGATTATAAGTCTGTTCGGTTTGTATACACATATGTTCCAGCCGGTCGCCTTGGACGTCTTATCTATGAACTGATACCCTGAATTTTCCATCTCTCTCAGAACATCGAATTTATCCACATCCAATTCATATGCTGACTGCTCATCGGCAAATGTATTCTTGTTGAATATCATATGTCCATACTCATCCTCTATGATAAGCCCATAATTATCAAACATTGTCTCTGTATAAAACGGTTGAAATACACTGTCATAATCCACGCCTACATACAAAACGCCCTTGGCACCTTTCTGCTCCAGCATAGCCATCCGGCTGACTGAAAATGCAGTTCGGCTTTCCAGATCAATATGCCAGTGTATATTGTTATCCAGATCATCATATGCATGCGTTCCATCCGCCAGATCTTTTAACGGTGCAACTGTTGACCCATGTTTCACATCGCTGGCATCAGTATATATCGTGACCTGATTTACATCCTCATGGAAATACATGATTGATGCCAGCAGAGGATCGATCACCGTACTGAACTGCTCATAATTCTGATATGCCGACTGGTCCGCACTCAGTATCTTTGCAATCGACTGGTTATACGATATATATTTAGAGAGATTGTTATATATCTCCAGTTCATTGTCCATGGAATCCGTGGTCTGGCTGACATAAGATTTCAGTATCGTTGTCTCCCGGTCCCACAGAATCTTTTTCATCTCCATGTATGTTATACCCAGTATTATCATAATAGGCACAAGTCCGGCAAGCAGATAAATAACAACCATTTTGCCGGTCAGCCTCATATCACGAAATCTCTTCTTGAGTCCACCTTTGTTCATCTACGATCCCCCTGCTTAACGAGTTCTGCACTCGCCATTTGCCAAGTCTGCTGTATGTCTACTCTTCTCCTGTAACACCGCTCTCCCTGAATTTCTGAGGGCTCACTCCATAAAACTCCCTGAAACTCGAACAAAAGTAGGATACATTCTGATAACCACACATCGCACCTATATCTACAATCTTTGCCATACTATTCTCAAGCATATCCCTTGCCCGCTCCATTCTATATGACTTGATAAATTTGCTCAGATTCTGTCCCGTCTCTTTCTTGAACACTGTGCTGAGATAACTTGGGGCAAGATATACCATATCCGCAAGCATATCTATGCCAAGCTCGCTCCCGTAATTCCTGTAAATATACTGCTTTACCATCTCCACTTCCTTATGTCCGGTCTGACTCTTGTCCTCAAAGCAGGCCGCCAGTCTGTCTATCGCAACCTCGACGAGACCTGTAAGGCTCTGAAAATCCGTCGTCATATACATCTTTTCAACATCCTTGTTAAGATCCGCCTCACCTGTTCCATCTATACTGCCATATATGTCCTTTAAAAGATTTGAGTAGAGAAACTTTATATATATCTGTGAACACTCATTCTTGTGCCTGTACTTTTCACAGAATTTGTCAAAATGCTCTCTGAGTGCATCCACATCCTTCATCTTGATGTCTTGTTTCATCTGTTTCATAAGAGTGTCATCATCAAACTGAATCATTCCTGACGAATCGCTCTCCATATTCGGGTAGAACACCTTTATCTCCGGATGATAAAACTTATTGTCCATGAGCTCATCAAGCTCATCGACCTTCTGTTTCATGTCCTCAGGTTTCTCTATATCCGATGAAACTGCTATAAAGCATTCCTCATCGTAATCACTTTTAATTATCCTGGCTAGCTCCTGGGCCGTGGAAACCGCATCTGTTTCATCGCCCAGGAAAATAAGTTCCTGCTGTTGGTTCAGATTTAGGTATCTCTGTATTCCAAGTGACATTATCTTCTCATTTTTCTTGAAATCCACATCTCGTCTTCCAAAGAAATCGTGATTAAATTCTACCAGCAGAATTCTCTTAAATCTGGCAAAATCGAGGTTCAGACCGTTGTACTCTCTGCGTATGCTCTCTATATCTTCGCCATTTACAAGCATATATAGTGCATGCTCTTATAGGAATTCCATGCTCTTATTCTTGAGTTCATCCGAGGCTTTAGCCGCCTCAAGCTCATCCACAACCTTCTCCAGCGTCTCCTTAAACTCCTTCGGATCGACCGGTTTCAGTATATAATCCACAACCCCCAGCCTTATCGCTCTCTTTGCATAGTCAAATTCATTGCAGCCACTGAATATCACGCATCTCATTTTCTTCTTCTCATTTACCACATTGTCAATGAGTTCTATACCGTCCATGAATGGCATCTTCACATCGGTTAGAAGGATATCATAATCCTCCTGACGTATCTTCTCCAATGCATCAAGACCGTTTACTGCCTCGTCGATATCAAATTCCATATTCAGCTTTTTCAGAAGGAATCTTATCCCATTTCTCTCTATTCTCTCGTCATCAACGATCAGTATTCTATACATCTCTCCACTGCCTTTCTTTTTCTTGATGTGAACTGATTTCGTATCACATTCCAACTTTCGTTATTCAATTATAACCGACTTACTTCTCATATGCCACCTAAAACCATCACAAGAATTCTTTATTTAAATCAAATAGGGCACCAAAAGGGGACGGAGGTGCCTGACCCCTCCGTCCCCTGCTGTGAAATAAACTAAGTTTTATATTATAATCTCCAAATGTCCTTGTTGTACTCAGCGATGGTTCTGTCTGATGAGAAGAATCCAGCCTTGCTGATGTTGACAAGTGCCTTCTTTGCCCAAGTCTTACGGTCCTCGTAGTCTGCAAGTACGCCTTCCTTGGTCTTGATATAATCCTCAACATCCAGGAGTGTCATGAACCAATCCTTTACGATAAGTTCGTTGTGAAGTCTCTCAAGGCTTTCCTTCTGTCCGATCTCAAGGAGTTCATCGCTCACGATGAAATCAACAAGCTTCTTGATCTCAGGCTGCTCGTAGTAATCCTTTGACACATAATCAGCCTTTGCATAGTGGTCGATGACTGCCTCACTTGACTCACCGAAGAAGTAAATGTTGTCCTCGCCGACAAGCTCTCCAATCTCAACATTTGCACCATCTCTTGTTCCGAGTGTAAGCGCGCCGTTCAGCATGAACTTCATGTTTCCGGTACCTGATGCCTCCTTTGATGCAAGTGAGATCTGCTCTGAAATGTCACATGCAGGTATGATCTTTGCTGCCTTTGACACATTGTAGTTCTCGATCATGACAACCTTGAGGTATGGACTTACCTCTGGGTCATTATCGATGAGCTGCTGCAGGCAGAGGATGAGATGAATGATATCCTTTGCGATGGTGTATGCAGGAGCTGCCTTTGCACCAAATATTACAGTCACAGGAGTCTTTGGAAGATTTCCTGCCTTGATATCGAAGTACTTGTGGATAACCCAGAGTGCGTTCATCTGCTGACGCTTGTACTCATGAAGTCTCTTAACCTGTATATCAAAGATAGAATTCTCATCTATGTCAATGTTCTGTGTCTCCTTAAGGTAATCCTTGAGAACGACCTTGTTCTGCTTCTTGATATCCATGATCTTGCCAAGGACTGCATCATCATCATAGAACTTAGCGAGGTCATTCAGTTTCTCTGCATCCTTCTTGTAGCCGTCACCGATGAGCTCTGTGATATAAGCTGCAAGCTGCTCGTTGCAGTGGAGAAGCCATCTTCTGAATGTGATACCATTTGTCTTGTTGTTGAACTTCTCAGGATAAATCTTGTAGAAGTTGTTCAGCTCAGAATCCTTGAGGATCTCTGTGTGAAGGTATGCAACACCGTTTACACTGTGGCTATAGTGTATATCAATGTGTGCCATGTGCACTCTCTGATCCTTGTCGATGATATATACGCTCTCATCCTTGTATCTGTTACGAACCTTCTCATCCAGTTTCTTGATGATAGGAACAAGCTGTGGAACAACCTTCTCAAGGTAAGCAAGCGGCCACTTCTCAAGAGCCTCTGCAAGGATAGTATGGTTGGTGTATGCGCACACCTCTGTCACGATCTCTGTAGCCTCGTCAAATGAGATGCCCTCAGCGGTAAGAAGTCTGATGAACTCAGGGATCACCATTGAAGGATGTGTATCATTGATCTGAACTGCTGCATAATCAGCCAGATCGTGAAGATTTGAACCCTTTGCCTTAGCCTCATCAAGAATGAGCTTTGCACCATTTGCCACCATGAAATACTGCTGGTAGATACGGAGAAGATTTCCAGCCTCATCGCTGTCGTCCGGGTACAGGCAGAGTGTCAGGTTCTTTGCAATGTCTGTCTTGTCGAAGTTAATTCCGCCCGGCTCCATGATGGACTCGTCAACGCTCTCGATATCGAAGAGGTGGAGCTTATTTGTTCTGTTCTCGTATCCGGTTACATCTATATCGTACATTCTTGACTGGACTTTCAGATTGCCAAATGTGATCGTGTTGGTAACGTCTGTCTTCTCGAGCCAGCTGTCTGCCTCAATCCAAGGATTTGCAGTCTCCTTCTGGTAATTGTTCTCAAATACCTGCTTGAACAGACCCATGTGGTAATTAAGTCCAATTCCATCTCCGTGAAGTCCGAGGGTTGCCATGGAGTCGAGGAAGCATGCTGCAAGTCTTCCAAGACCACCATTTCCAAGTGATGGCTCCGGCTCAACCTCCTCTATGTCATAGATGCTCTTGCCATTCTCAGCAAGCACCTGTTTAACCTCGTCAAATACACCAAGGTTGATGAGATTGTTCGAGAGAAGCTTTCCTATGAGGAACTCTGCTGAGATGTAATAAACCTTCTTCTGTCCCTCCTCTGAAACCTTTCCGTCTGCGAGCTTCTTTGTCATATCAAGGAGTGCGAAGTAGATCTCCTCGTTTGTGCAGTCCTTGATCTCCTTGTTGTATTTCTTCATGCAAATGTCCTTTAACATAATATCCTCCTTACAAATATACGTCTTCACCCTGTTTCTTCCATACAGTCTGGTGAGATCCCTTAATTTATCTATATGTTCCTGTGTAAATTCCCATGTTGCTCCCTTGGTAAGCCGCCACTTCCAGTTGCCGCCAAGCGTTGATGGATAGTTCATTCTGGCGCTGTTGTCCTTGCCCAAAATATCCTGCATCTGAAGTATGACCGTGTCCGCTGAGCTCATGTAAAGTGCATGTATCATCTTCTCTGCCACATCATCCAGGCTGTTCGCCATGAGGTACTTCATCATATATTCCTGAAGCTCCTCACTCTGTCCGCTGATATAACTTTTCAGCATATCATTGTCGTGGGTTCCGATATACGCTACGTAGTTCTTTGCGTGATTGTGCGGCAGATATTCATTTGCCGTATTGCCGTCAAATGCAAATTCCAACACCTTCATGCCCGGATAACCGGATTCCTTTACAAGTTTCTGAACCTCTGGCACGACCATGCCGAGGTCCTCAGCTATAACCTTGGATGAACCTATGGCACTGTCTATAGCATCGATGAGTTTCTTTCCCGGTCCCTGTCTGTAGTAGCCATCCTTCGGCTCGCCATTTGCCGGGATGCTGTAGTATCTGACTATTCCGATAAAATGATCTATACGGATCACGTCGTAGAGCTTTGCAGATGCAGCAATTCTCTTCTTCCACCACGCGAAATCATCCTTCTCCATGACATCCCAGTCATAAATCGGGTTACCCCACTTCTGTCCGTAGCTTGAGAACATGTCTGGTGGGCATCCTGCCACAACCGCCGGTGCAAGGCTTCCGGACAGCTGAAACTGGTCTGTGTTAGCCCACACATCAGCACTGTCCAGTGCCACATAGATTGGAATATCTCCAATGATGCTTATGCCGTTTCTGTTGGCATACTCTTTTAATGGCATCCACTGCTCGTAGAACTTGAACTGAAGGAATTTGTAGAATTCCACGTCTTCACCAAGCTTTTCTCTGTAAGCTGCCATAGCCTCCGGCTTTCTCTTCTTGATCGCCGGTTCCCACGCAAGCCATTCTCTATTGTTATGATCAGCCTTGATCGCCATATACAGCGCATAGTCATCTATCCACTGTTCATTTTCCTCTATGAAATCTACGTAATCCCTGCTGTCTTTGTGCTCTGATCTGCCAAATGCTTTTCTGAGAACTTCAAATCTCTGTCTGTATATTCTGGCGTAGTCGATCTCGTCATCACTGTCAGCCCATTTGTAGGATTCTACCTCCTCTTTCTTGAGAAGCCCTTCAGCTATCAATGTATCCAGATCGATAAAATACGGATTGCCCGCAAATGCTGAAAACGACTGATAAGGACTGTCACCGAAGCTTGTTGGTCCTATCGGAAGCACCTGCCAGTACTTCTGCCCTGCTCTTTTCAACATATCAACAAAATCATAAGCATCTCTTCCCATAGTTCCAATTCCATATGGTGATGGGAGGCTGCTTATCGGCAGGAGTATTCCTGCGCCACGCTCCAACGCTTTACTCATATATGATACCTCCTGAACAGTTCCTGTTATGGCTTGTATTTTATTAGCATTTCCCCTTTTATGCTTGCATTATATAAGCAATTTATTGTACAATTCTATCATCTTGATGATGTACAATATGTAAAAACTGTAAAAAATCGTCGAATTAACAAAAAGGAGGCACATGGTTATATGAACAGTCTTGAATACGAAAATCTTCTGGAGAATAAGACCCATGCGGACCCGATGTTTCCATACAATACTTACCTGTGCTCCATACCACTTGACTTCAATTCTGTGTCTCTGCACTGGCATGAATTTATGGAGATTATCTATATCAAAAAAGGCAAGGGAAATGTGACTGTGGACTTCACAACTCACTATGTTGAGGAGGGTGACATAGTCATTATCCTGCCAGGACACATTCACGGAATCTCCCAGCACGAAGGCTATTCAATGGAATATGAGAATATTCTTTTCTCCGTCGACATGTTCAGATCCAGAAATCACGACTCACTGGACAGCGAGTTTTTCCTGCCTCTGCTGGCGGGCGACGTGGATATCAAGAGTATTTATGACAGGGACGATCCATTATATCCGTCTCTTTCCGCGTGTCTTAACAGGGTAGACAAGCTCTGCTCAGAGACGCCAAAGGGATACCACCTTGCACTTAAGGGATGCTATTTTGAATTCTTCTACATTCTCTATGCCAACTCCACCGCAAGAGATGAGGCAGACAGAAAGAACCGAGCCAGGGATCTTGAGAGAACAAAACTCATCCTCTCCTACATAGACGAAAATTACAAAGAGGCCATATCCATAACGGATATAGCCTCCTACTGTGGATTCTCTGAATCCCATTTTATGCGATTTTTCAAGAACACCATGGGGGTGTCATTTGTATCATATCTGAACGACTTCAGGCTGAATGTTGCCGCAAGACTTCTCTCCTCCAATGACGAGAGCATACTCTCCGTCGCGGAGAACTGCGGCTTCTTCAACCTGTCCTACTTCAACAGGATGTTTAAGAAGAAATACGGCGTGACTCCGGGGAAATACAGGGATAATCATAACCTGTAAGCGGCCACTCATTGCCTACTACGCATCAGATCTTGAATACGAGTTCTTCATCTGATTGCTGAGTTCATAGAGAACCCTGCCAAGGGTTGCATTTGCCTCACGTCTCACCATGTCTGTGGTCTCCTGGTTGGCCTGCTGGCGGAGTTTCTCGCCCAATGGCTGTTCATTCATAATATCATCATATCTGTATATTATCTCATGTGCCTTGGACATGACTTTCTCCTCGTACCTTTCGATATGGAACACCGACTTCGCATAAGATGCGTCCGCCATCGCTGCAATCATACGGCTGGTCCAGTAGAAATTGTCCGTGGAAGCATCCGCCCCTGTATTTGCCAGATACTCAGGAGTCGTGTCTACATTTGCATAGAAAGGAACCATGACATTGAATGCATTCGATGCAAATGCTATCCACTGTACAGCGCAGATATCCTCTCCAACATATGGTCTCATCTGGATCGCCGACATGAAATCCGTCCTGTTCACACCTATCGATCTATATGCCCCGCGCATCTTATTGTCGCCGTAATTGCCGTACGGATCATACGGAGTTCCCTGATAATGCGAAGAAAGCACATATTTCACATCTTCCACCGTAATCTTGCGCTCCGGTACCAGTGTCCATGGCAGATCATCGGACTCCGGTGTAAAATCCGCATCCGGTCCATCCCAGTTGTATGTGTGTGGATTCAGGCAGCGCAGCATATACCACGCACGCGGTGTATTGTACACATGATCTGCATCGTCATGGCTGCCAAAAGCTTCGCGCGGATTCAGAGTGCCATCCATGGAAAGATTCAGGTGATGATCCGAAATAAACTCCCGCATATCTGCAGAACACATATGATTTTCCTGCATGGTAAATGCATCATCCAGATCAAATGCATCAATTCCAAGCTGATTTGGCATAACCACATACGCATCATCCGGCACACGGCGTGCAATCCAGTGATGTCCGCCAATGGTCTCCATCCACCAGATTTCATTCTGATCGGAAAAGGCAATTCCATTCATTTCATAAGTGCCATAGGTTTCCAGAAGTTCTCCCAATCGCTGAACACCCTCTCTTGCATTGTGGATATAAGGAAGTACTAACGATACAATATCTTCCTCTCCAATGCCATTTTCCACCAGCGGATCTGCACCGAGTACGCGTGGATTGGATGTGATCGTCTCGGTTGCCGTCATTCCAGTCCGTGCTTCATTGACTCCGCATGCACCCCAGATTCCTTTCCCTTCCACTGCATTTGGCATAGCCGTATAGCGAAGCGGATTTTCTGGAAGCGGAATTTCTACAGAAGAAAGTACCGCTTTGTATACACGTGGCTGCTCCTTTGGCTGCACCACAATCATTTTCTTTGGCGTAAAGTGATCATTTCCACCCGCATCATCATTTCTCGCAATCATGGTTGAACCATCATAGGTTGCATTTTTTCCTACTAATATCGTTGTACAAGGCATATTTTTGTCTCCTTTTCTTTCTATTTGCCATTACATTTTTATTTCCGGTTGCCAGACGGACAGTTCTTCTTCATTTTCATAATAAATATGATAATCTTCTCTCATGGAAGCTCCCTGATAAAATATCCTGCTTCTTTCATGGCTTTTGCGAACTTCTCCACCGGCATCTCTGCCTTTGTTGCTGCAATCTCAAGAGACAGTGTTCCGTCCTGCACCAATGAAAAAAGCATATCATTACGGCCCTTTTCCATCATTTCATTGTCTCTCATAAGTAACGTCATGTATTCCACCTTCCATTCCTCATGTTTTTTTGCCTTCAGAACAGCATTTTCAAGCTTATTCACGAATTGGCTATTGCCTGTCTGTCCTGTCGTAAGCCAGTTTAAAAAGTCCTTCATTTCATCCGATACATCATCTGCATGCCCACCGGCACACAAGAATATTTTCGTTGACTCATCTCCCAATACAAGTTCTGGTATCTCTTTACATTGATTTTCAAATGTGTACTTGTGTAACCCCTCCTGAAATTGATCAAATGGACAAATAAAGATCACATAGCTCTTTTTCAGTTCTTTATAATCCGCACCCCTTTCAAGTAAATTTAAATCTATCATTCCCTGATAATATCTCGTACGCTTCGGAAGATTATCTTTTTTGCTCGTCTGCATTTCACAATCATACACAATCCCGGAATCATCCTCGCTGTACACATCAAATCGTATGCCCTTTCCATCAGCCGTCATTTCTATTGGTTTCTGTTGATCAAGTCGGGTGAAAGCACCTACTTTCTTTCCAAGAATAAGTTCTAACAACTCGTGACAGAGTTCCGGGTTCGTTGTCATTACTTTACAGAACATAAAATCATCTGTAAACGTTAAGTCATCATACTTTTTTGCATTTGCCATATCATTCTTCTCCTTCTTCCTTTTGTGAATAGAGAAGACACTGGGAGCATCGATATTGTTATGAAAGTCTTTTTTATAGTATAACATACACTATTAATTAAGCAATCATTCATCCGCAGAAACAAGCCATTTTCCCAAATGCCATCCCATATTTAATTGTTAAAACTCGTGGTATTGTAAGCACCTGAACTTCTTGTGCTTTAAACGATTTGTCCAGCCTGTTTTTGACTGAATTTGATTGGTGTGAGTTTTGTAAATATAGAATAACGTATCTATCTGTTCTCGTCAACTCATATTTACAATTGTAAATTTTCCACTTTCGGAAGTGGCTGGAAAACAGGTGCAGTTACAACACCTATTTCCCAAATTTTTATCTTTATTTCAAATAGAAGACGCGGTTTTCTTTTCTTGGAATAACATCCGGATAATCCCCGTCCACATAGCCGAGCGCACAGTGTCCGATTCCCTCATATTCATCCTCAATCCCAAGGGATGCAAGCAGTTCCCTGCCCCAGCTGCTTTCAAATTCCTCTTTCGCGCGGTGAATCCAGCAGCTGCCGATTCCCAGATCATGGGCTGCAAGCATGAGGTTTCCCATCACAAGACTGCCGTCATAGACATGTGTCGGCCAGTCTTTTTTTCCTAAAACGATGAGCATTGCCGGTGCGCCGTAAAACGGATCACCCTCGCTTCCCATGATTTCTGCATTTTTCTTTGCGATTTCATCGCGCTTCTCTTTGTTTGTCACCTGAATGATGATGACATTCTGTGCGCCTCTGCCGTTTGCCGCATAGGTTCCCGCTTCAATGATCTGGTCTAAAATTTCCTGTGGGATGGCATCCGGTTTGAATTTACGGATACTTCTTCTGGTTTTCATTTCTTCTAATACGTTGCTCATTTTGGTTTCCTCCTGTCAGTCTTCTTTTGTTAATTGCTCAATCACACACGTATGTGTTTTTGTCTCTCTGTTGTAGTTGATTCCGGCAAGGAGCAGATTTCCCCGATACTCCTTTAAGGCATCTGTATAGTGCCGGTCTTTGATCTGCGCAATGGCTCCCTGTGCGGATTTTTCCCATTTCAGTTCAATCACAACCGCCGGTTTGTCTGCATGCATTTTTCTTGGAATAAAACACAGATCCGCGAACCCTTTTCCTGTCGGAAATTCCCTTATGATCGTGTAGTATTCCCGTGCAAAATAAAACGCCAGATTGATCGTACATGCCAGCAAATTTTCATTGTTGTACTGCAAAATGGAAATCTCACGATGCGCTTTATCAATGCCTGCTGCCACTGCCTCTTCGTCCTGCATCCATAACGCTTCCAGCAGATTTTTCGACGCTTCGACAGAATCAATCACCTCATGCCAGTCCATGGTACTGATTGCATTTACATATTCCTGTGACACTTCTTTGTTTGGAATCGACACCGTTTTGTCCATCCAGTGATAACTCAGATAACCCAGATGAACCAGGAGTGTCAGAACATCATCCCGGTTCTGGAATGTTGTCATATCATTGGAAAATGTCCCTGTATTGATTTCCACACGATCCCCGGCAAGCATCCGCACAATGGCATCTTTTAACCCGTCAAAATTCATCTGGATATAAATTTTTAATGCCTCATATGTTTCGGTCTGATTCCAGTAATTATCATACAGACCGCTTAACATTGCATCGACCACTGATTTCGGGCTGTACATGGAATAGATTTTGGGGTTTTCTCCGTCCATTGCGACAAGTTCATAGCCATCATACCACGCCTGCGCTTCTTCAAAATTGCGCTTGTATGTTGCGCACAATGCGTGCACTTCCTCTTCGGTAAAACCGAAAAACTCCGCCATCTCGCGTGGATTGGTCATGGAATATTCCGTAAACATGTTGAGTGCCGAATGCGAACCGTATTTTTTTATCGGTAAAATTCCGGTCATGTAGGCAAGTGCCACATATTCCTGATCTTTCATCCATACCCGCAGGAAATCCAGATATTTTTTTTGCGCCTCTTTATCCTGCTTGTACTCGCGGAACAGACAGTCCCATTCGTCGATCAGTATGATAAACGGGCACTTCGTATGTGCATATACGTCTTTCATCGCAAACACCAGACTGTCTTCTCCATCCATGACATAATCAGGATATCCTCTTTTCAGATCTGCAATCATGCGTTTTTGAAAAACCGCAAGCATTTCATCCATACTGTGCGTCATACTTAAAAATTCCTGCATATTCACTTTCAGTACATCATATTGATTCCGGTATTTCTGATAAGTCTCTGCCTTTGCAATCTGCAGAGTATCAAACAACCGCGCCGTATCGACGCTCTGATCGTAATATGCTGCCAGCATATCCGTCGCCATAGATTTTCCAAATCGCCGCGGACGGCTGACACAAATATATTTCTGCCGTGTGTCAACAACCGCATTAACCTTTTCGATTAACCCAGTTTTATCTACATAAATTGCGGAATTTAAGCTCTCCTCAAAGCCTTTGCAGCCCGGATTCAGATAACTTCCCATGCCTGACACCTCCGTAATGTCATTCGTAACCATCCACCGCTTTACCAACGAACCGTCACGACCAGATTCCTGTCTCTAGCATACCACAAACATTCTGTCTTTGCACTTATATTTCTTCCGATATTCTATCCATGATTTTACAAATGGTTCCTGTCCATTGATGTTTTCTGCCCATAATACTTTCTTCATATTTTTTGGGTAGGGATTTGTATATCCCGAAAAAATTTCAGGGGACATTGTGATTTTTTCCATCACAATGTCCCCTGCTTTAAATTATGTTCTTCCTGACATTTGAGATTCTCAAAATGCCCGGAGAATCATTCATCAAATGTCAACTCAAAAGGCATAAAGGATACTCCCCGCTTCTGACCTACTACTGTTTCCAACAATAAAACGAAACTGGACATCTCCATCTATGAGTTCCATATTCTCTCCATAAAAAGCTAGTTCCTTCCGATTAACCGTAAATTTTACTTCCTGCTCTTCACCCGGCAACAGAAAAATTTTCCGAAACCGGATAAGTTCTCTATCCGGTCGCACAACAGGAGCACAAAGTGTCTCCACATAACACTGCACGACTTCTGCCCCAGGCACTTCTCCCACATTCTTCACCTTGCAGGATATGTCAATCTTATCCTCTCTTTCCTGTTTCTCAAATATGGGGGGCGTAATGGTGAACTCTGTGTAAGAGAGACCGAATCCAAATGGATAAAGCGGTTCATTCGGAATATCCATATACCGGCTCGTAAAGCGATTCTCCGGATTCGTTTCTACCATCCGGTGTCCGGTCTTTACATCCCAGTAACTGACAGGCACCTGTCCCACACACCATGGTATGCTCACAGACAGTTTTCCTGATGGGGTCTCTTCTCCATACACCAAGCGAACAACAGCCTCAGCTCCCATTGTTCCCGGTCTCCAGACAAAAAGGACAGCCTGGGATTTCTCCGCTATTTTCCGTATATCCAACGGCCTGCCCGATAGAATGACCGTCACAATATGGGAGGTACGGCCAGCTACTGCATCAAAAAACTTCTGCTGCCCTTCCGGCAGATCAAGAAATGCCCTGCTCGCGGCTTCACCTGACTGTGCCTCATGTTCTCCAAGTACAAGTACCACGGTATCCTCCGGTTCAATTTCATCCAGTGTGGCATATTGTTTTCCACTATTCACGCATATTTCAGGTATCTCTTTATCCTGTTCTCCGCTGTCCTGAATTCTACAGTTTTCAGCCTGCCACAGCCTCCTTTCCTCTTCTGTCAGGATCTCACATTCTGGCAGAAAACGAACCGGCATCTTCCGGGCTTTCAGGACTTCTCTGATCGTTTCCACATCATCATAACGGCCGAAAATTGCCCATCTGCTCAGCAATTCCCTTGACTCCACATAAGGTCCGCCCCAAAATACCTTCCTCTCCGGTTTCAGAGGAAGCATATCATCATTTTTCAGAAGAACCGAACTCTCACATGCCAGCGCAAGCGCGGTTTTCTTTGCCTCAGCAGACAACGGTTCTTCTCCCTGCATTCCTGCAAATGGATTTTCAAACAAGCCAAGCCGATTCTTCATCACCAGCACATTCCATGCACTTTTGTCTATCAACGAAGTTGGAATACTCCCTTCTTTAACCAGTTCTTCCAGATGGAACATATATGCCGGACTCATCATGTCAATGTCAACTCCCGCACGGACTGCGGCCTCTGCGGCCTCTTTCTGGCTTGACACTACATTCTGTTCCTCCAACTGCCCTATGGATCCCCAATCTGAAATCACAGTGCCACTGAAACCCATTTCTTCCCTGAGAGTGCCTTCAAGCAGTTCCTTGTTTCCACTGACCGGTCTGCGGTCAACTGCATTAAACGCTGTCATCACCATTGCCGGATCTGCATGCATTGCCATACGGAATGGTTTGAGATACTGTTCCCGGAAGGTTCTCTGTGATATTTCCACATCATTGTATTCTCTTCCCGCATTCACTGCACCATAACCTGCAAAATGCTTTAAACAGCCTGCGATACCGGACTCCGGTATTTTTTTGTTCCCTGCCGGGCCTTTTCCTTCTTCGCCCTGATATCCTCTAAGCATTGCGGTTCCCATAACTCCGTTCAGAAAAGGATCCTCTCCGAAAGACTCCATTATCCGCCCCCACCTCGGGTCTCTGGATACATCAATCATTGGAGAAAACGTAGCCCTGATCCCCTCAGAAGCAGACTCTGCTGCGGCATGTCCCGCCATCTTTCTAACCAGTTCCGGATGAAACGAACAAGCCTGTCCCAAAGGAATCGGAGCTATGGTCCTGCACCCATGTATGACATCTGCCATAAACAGCAATGGAATATGATGCGGATGCGCTTCCACATATTTTTTCTGAATTCCCCTGAGCTTTTCTGCCCCGATCATACCTAGTACAGAACCAGCATACTGAGTCACCCACTGAGGTGGCTGGTCTTCCCCCACCTCCCCGGTAAGTACCGCATCATCATCAAAGTAAATTCCAGTCAGCTGTATCATCTGCCCAATCTTTTCACGCAATGACATCTCAGACAACAACTGTTTTAATTTTCTTTGTTCCATAATCTTCTTTTCCCTCAATCAAAATAAATGGTTTCTCCACTCTCTGCTGAACGGTACACCGCTTCCAGAATACGTGTGACAACTGCAGCCTGTGCAGGCTTCACAACCTGTTCTGCCCCATCAACAACGATGTGGTAAAACAATTCCTGTTCATAGTCTGCTGCTGACTTTTCTTTTCCTGAGAAAAATGCTACTCCACCGTTTGATAATTCCGGTTTCTCTACTACCTGTGTATTATGGTGGATGTAATTGATCCTAAGGCCATCTTTCATATCAGCTCCGGCTTTGGTACCACACAGGCTTGTTTTTGCCTCATCAACCTCCAGTGTGTTCAGTGCCCAGGCTGATTCCAGTTCGATCACTGCCCCATTTTTCATACGGATAAAGCCAAAAGCAGAATCTTCTACACAGAACTTATCCGGATCCCAGTTACCAAATGCATTTCCCTGGTCTGTCTGATCAGACAGCTTGTGGAAGGAAGCTCCCGTAACAGACTGCACTTCATAATTATCCATCATCCATAATGTCAGATCCAGTGCATGTGTACCAATATCAATCAGAGGACCGCCGCCCTGTTCTTCTTCATTCAGGAACACACCCCAGGTCGGAACAGCTCTTCTTCTGAGTGCATGTGCTTTGGCAAAATAGATTTCTCCCAATTCATCACTTTTGCACATTTCCTTCAGATACAATGAATCTGTACGATAACGGTTCTGATATGCTATGTTGAGAACTCTGTGTGTTCTTTCAGCAGTTTCGACCATCTTCTGTGCTTCTGCATAATTTTTTGCCATTGGCTTCTCACACATGACATCTCTTCCTGCCTCCATTGCTGCTATAGAGATTTCTGCATGGGAACGGTTTGGGGTAGTTACATATACAACATCCAGATCTTCTTTTAGAAGTTCACGGTAATCTTCAAATACTTTTGCATCTTCTGTGCCAAATTTTTCTTTTGTCTCCTGCGCACGCTCTATGATGATGTCACAAAAAGCCACCACCTCATAGAGACCACTTTTCTGCATAGCCGGGAGATGTTTTCCGTTAGCAATCCCTCCACAGCCTACGATTCCTGCTCTTAATTTTCTCATGGTATTTCCTCCTTATTTGCACTTTTCTGTGTTATATAACATATTTCTCCAGATATCTTTTACTGAGAATTAAAGACTTCTCCACCTTTTCCTTGGAATCCTCAAATGCTTTATCTTCTATTTCGATACATGTACAGCCATCATATCCTATATCAGTAAGTGCTGACACGTATTTTCCCCAGTCCACATCGCCAAGTCCCGGAATCTTAGGTGACATATATTCCAGCGGATAAGCCATGATGCCACAGGACTCTAATTTATCCCTGTATATCTTGATATCCTTGTAATGAACATGGAATATTTTATCCTTAAATTCATAAAGCGGGCGGATATAGTCGATCATCTGCCAGATAAAGTGGGATGGATCGTAATTAATGCCAAGATTATCACTGTCCAGGATCTTGAAGACCTCTCTCCAGATTGGCGGAGTTGTCATCAGATTCTGTCCTCCGGGCCACTGTTCCTCACCAAAAAGCATCGGGCAGTTTTCAATTGCTATTTTTACGTCACATACCTCTGCCAGTTTTATGATTGGTGGCCATATTTCTTTTACAAGTTCAAGATTTTCCCGTACATTTTTGGTCTGATCCCTTCCGATAAATGTTGTGACCATGCCAACACCTAACTTTTTACTTGCACGTATGACATTCTTCAGATGTTCAATAGCAGCATTTCTTTTCTCTTTATCTGCCGTCATTACGTTAGGATAATATGCCAGTGCAGAGATTTCTACTCCCGCTTTTTCTGCATATGCCATAATATGGGCTGCATATTCATCATCCTGGTTTACCCGTTCTGCATCTATATGGCTTACACCCGCATATCTTCTTTCTGCTTTTTCTTCTGGCCAGCATGCCACTTCCACACATTCAAATCCCTGCTCTGAAGCAAAATCCATCATTTGTTCATAAGTCCATCCGTCAAGGATTGATGTAATAAACCCAAGTTTCATAGAAAATCCTCCTGTATCTGTTTTCCCTATTTTTCCCATGGAGTTGGTGTAAAATCTCCACCCCTGCACCATTTCAGATAATTCAGTGCATGAAGCTGTCCGGTCATCTCCAGTTCTCCGGAATATACAGGATCATGGTATCCCTCAATGCAGATATCGTCCTCATATCCGTTACTTCTTAAAATAGAAATGATATCTCTCCAGTTCGTGTCACCAAAGCCCGGCATACGATGCCATACAAATGGGACTGCGCCTGATATGCCACTATGTCTTACAGCATCCCAGTCTATTGTTGCATCTTTTCCATGTATATGTACTATTTTTTTGCACCATTTTCTCAGCTCTGTTACCGGATCGATAAGCTGTACCATCTGATGTGTCGGCTCCCATTCCAGTCCGAAGTTATCATTCTTTACTTCCTCAAACATCACTTCCCACGCTTTAGGGTTAAAACCGATATTACATGTCGCATGTTCCCATGTTCCATCCATAAGGCAATTCTCAATTCCCAGCTTCACTCCCTTTTCTTCTGCAAGATCAGCCAGTTCCCGGAATACCTTGCCAAACTCTTCATATGCGGATTCTACCGGCTTTCCTTCCCACGCTCCTGCAAAAGTACTCACATGTGTAGCTCCGAATTTTCCGGCAGTGCAGATTACATTTTCCAGAGTTTTCCTATGCTCTGCATACTGGATAGGATTGCAATAGTATCCAACTGTCGTGATTTCGGAATCCGTACCTGCCAACAGTTTTTCCGTGCTCAATGCCAGCTTATCAAGGTCAGTCCCTTCCAGTGACATATGGAAATTAAGAGAAAATGTCTCAAATCCTTTTCCAATAAATCCCTTTAACCATTCTTCTGCCTTAGTTCCAGGAACGCATGTTCCTATTTTTATCTGTTTCATACTTATTTTCTCCTGTTCCTTCATAAATACTTATGATTCATACTGTCTATAATCAATCACCTGGTTTGTTTCTGCTGATTGGAAAATAGCTTCCATTAGTTTCATTACACGCATCACCTGGAAGAGCTTAATCTCCGGCTCTGCCCCATCTCTTATAACTGCTGCTACATTCCTATGGAAATCCGCAATATCTCCGGACACATGTGGCAGCTCTTCTTTCACGATTGTATCTTCCCGTCTCGGAGCCATGGTTTTGGTCAGACCTGCTGCTGTCTTTACCGGCACTACTTTCTCTTCGGTTATGCCTGTTTTCCGTATGATCTCACCATTTAACTGCCAGTCCCTGATTACCGCAGTACCATCTTCACCCAGTACATACCATCTTGGCAGGGAAATATAATTATTGGTACCTACTTCAACTAAGACTTCCGTTCCGCCTTCAAATGTCAGGATTGTGGTGAACCCATCATCCACTTCCTGATTGGTAATATGGGTAAGTGATGCATATACAGTTTCAATTTTTCTATCTCCGTAAAGATACAGAATCTGATCCAGCAAATGTACACCCCAGTCAAGAACCATTCCGCCACCATGTATTTTTTCTTTTCTCCAGTCACCCGGAATACCCCTTGAACCATGCACACGGCTTTCTATCCGGAAGACATGCCCCAGCTTCTGCTCCTCTACAAGCTTTCGTATGATCAGGAAATCATCATCCCAGCGCCTGTTCTGGTGTACTGTCAGGAACTTTCCGGTTTCTTTGGCAACATTTTCCATCTCCTGAAGATCAGAAGATGACAGAGTCACCGGTTTCTCTGATATCACGTTTTTCCCCGCATGCATAGCACGGATTGCAATCGGCTTATGGCAGTCATTTGGAGTGGCAATCAGCACGACATCAATATCCGGGTCTGATAACATTTCCTCTTCCGAACCATACACAGAAAAACCTTTTTCTTTTGCTTCTATTCTCTTTTCTTCCTTGATATCATAGATACCACCAATTTCAATTTCCGGTACATTTGACAGGATTTCTGTATGCCATCTGCCCATTCCACCATATCCTATCAGCCCGTAGATTACTTTGTTTTCCCGCATTTTATACCTCCAATTAAGGAACAGCGGCTAATGAACACCATCAGCCGCCGTCTCTTTTACTTACTTAATTCATCGTTGATTTCTTTGAGAATCTGATCACCACCCTGATTCTTCCAGTTTTTAACGAAAGTATCGAATTCGCTGATATCTGCTTTTCCCATAATGATCTTTGCGAAAGTCTCTTCCTCCATCTTCTTCAGATTTGCCCATTTCGCTTCCATTGTTTCCGTCTGTCCGTTGTAAGCGTTGTAAACCGGAACATATTCCTCATTTACAAGTGGCGCGTCACCTACCATGATTGCAACCAGACGAGGCAGATTTGTTTTTGCCAGATCACTATCCAGATTCCAATATTTAAGACTGAAATCATCGTAAGGCTTTTTCTTAAGTTTCGTAACTGCTTCCATATCGTTCTTCAGCAGTTTATGTGTCGAAAAATCTACATCATCCATACTGATATCTCCTGCAAGATATTTCGTCAGCGCTTCATAAGATTTCTCTATCTCATCAGCATTGTCATACGTATTATACAAAGGATAGAAATCTCCGGTTCCCATCTCCGTAGATGTTACGCCCTCTTCTACCCATTTCTGCTCATTTGCAACCAGGTAGTTAATGATCTTAAACGCAGCTTCCGGATTTTTGCAGTCCTTGCTCGCTACGACATACTGTGTCGTTGGCTCAGCCATATGCGTATAATATTTTCCATCCTCAGAAAGAGGTGTGAAATATGCCCGCCAGTCTGCTGAACCTGACAGAGTTGTATCCGCAAATGTATATGCACACCACCACGGTCCGAAAAAGATTCCTACTTTTCCAGCAAGAAGTGGCTCCTTGCTATCACTTCTGACAAGTGTCTCCGGATCAATAACACCATCCGCATAAAGTTTGGAGATATTTTCCAGTGCAGTCTTCGTCTCCGGCTGAATCGAACCATACTCTACCGATCCGTCCTCACTCTTCAGCCAGTACTGCGGATATGACTGAAAACAGCTGAACAATGGGTCAAGTCCAAACTGGTTGCCGCCTACTGCATTCATGTGGTCCGAATTTCCTGGTCCAAGAATACCGATAGTGTCATTCTCTCCATTTCCATCTGGATCCCTTGTCACAAATGCTTTAGCCACTTCTGCCAGTTCATCCCATGTGCGTGGTACATCCAGCCCAAGAGCATCCAGCCAGTCCTGACGAATCCACATTTCGTTTACACCGCCTGCTGTCAGGTTCGGGGCAGGAATCGCCATCAGTTCTCCATCTTCATTGGTGATACATTTCTGCAGTTCTTCACCGCCGGATTTCACATAACTTTTCAGTGCATCTGAAGCATAATCATCAAAATACTTATCCAATGGCTGTATCATATCGTATTTCAACAGAGCCCTGTACTGGGTTGCATTTACATTCATGATTTCCGGAATGGTATTACTTCCGATACAGAGACTCATTTTTTCATCATAGTCTGATGTAGATGCAGTCCAGTCATATACTACCTGGATGTTCAGGTTCTCTTTCAGAAGCCTTGTATAGGAGTTGTCTTCAAATGACATTCCTTTCGGAATCTTTGCATTCGGATTCATTTTTCCGCCCAGATGTACCGTAACCGTCTCCGGGTATTTTGCCAGAGGCAGATCTTCTTTCGCTGTTCCTTCTGCTTCCTTGACCGCTTCTTTCTGCCCTTTGTCTGATGCACCACCACAGCCTGAAATCAAGGATACCGTCATAGCTGCCGTACACGCTATAGCAATTATTCTTTTTAGTTTCATAATCCATTTTCTCCTTTTCGTTTTTACTATTCTCTATTTTGGCCAGACTCTTTCTGACCGGATACTATCCTTTTACCGATCCCAACGTGATCCCAGATACAAAATATTTCTGCAAAAACGGGTATATGATCAGCACCGGGATCATGGCGATAAATATCTTCGCTGCGTCCAGCGACTGGTTATTTAGTTTCATTGCCTGTGCGATCTGTTCAACATTCATACTGGAATAATCCAATGTTACTACCATCTGCTGTATGTATGTCTGAAGCGGATAGCTGCTTTGTTTTGTACTTAGAACCATTCCCTGAAAGAACTCGTTCCAGTACTGAACAATCGTAAAAAGCGAGATCGTTGCCACCATCGGTTTTGCCAAAGGAATGTAAATTGAGATCAGATTCCTCCATGGTCCACCACCGTCTATAAAGCATGCCTCTTCCAGTTCAACTGGCAGATTCTTGAAAAAGTTTACTGCCAGAATGACGTTGAAAACCTGAAGCCCCATACCGAAGACAAGTCCCCATATGCTGTCCATGAGACCGTAATTCTTCATTGTGATATACCACGGAACAGTACCTCCATTGAAAAGCATGCAGAATACAAAGATCCACATGAAGATGCCCCTCTTCGGAAACTGTTTTTTTGTTCTTGACAACGGATATGCTGCCAAAAGTATACACACCATGCTGGCCCCTGTACCTAACACAACGCGTTTAATAGACACAAGAAAAGAAGTAAAGAAATTTCCCTCTCCCAAGATCTTCTTATATGACAGGAGATTAAATCCCACCGGCCAGAGAGCAACTTTCCCTGCACTGACAGCCTCCCTGCTACTTAAGGAAACGCAAAGGACATACCATACCGGCAGGATGCAGACCAGTGTGATCAAAATAAGGATCACAACATTTACTACGTCGAATACTTTTGATCCTATACTTTTATTTTCTATCATTTACTGCACCTCCTTAGAATAGTTTGTAACCGGTAAACTTATCTGCCAGCTTATATCCTATAACAATTAAGATAACGCTGATCACCGATTTAAACAGTCCAACTGCTGTAGCCAGCGAGTACTGCAGGTTCTCAAGTCCTGCACGGTATACCCATGTGTCTATGATATCACCAGTGGAATAAACAAGCGGATTATACAAATTGTAGATCTGATCAAAACCTGCATTGAGCACATTTCCAAGTGACAGAATTGCCAGAAGGGCTACCGTTGTCCTTATTCCCGGGAGCGTTATGTGCCAGATACGTTTGAATCTTCCTGCTCCGTCTGCCGCTGCTGCTTCATAAAGGCTCTGGTCTACCCCAAGTATTGCTGCCAGATAAACTACCGTATTGTACCCAAATCCTTTCCAGATATCTGTGCCGATCACCAGAGGCTGGAACAATGATGGCTCCCCGAAAAAATTGATCGGATTTCTACCAAATGCCTCCATCAGCTGATTAATTGGACCAGTATATCCAAAGATATTTAAAACAATCTTTGCCAGAATAACCCACGACAGAAAATACGGTAGGTAAACAATTGTCTGGATTGGACGCTTGAGCCGCTTAATACAGAATTCATTAAGCAGAAGTGCAAAAATCAATGGGAAAATAATATTCCCAATAATCTTTCCTACCGCGATTACAACGGTATTACACAGTACCTGTTTGACATCGTTCATTTGAAACATGTACTTAAAATTTTCAAGCCCGACAAACTTAGAATGCAAAATACCCTGGCCCGGATTATAATCTTGAAATGCCATGACAATACCGAACATCGGAACAATGCTAAAGAAAAACAGCCATAAAAGTGCCGGAATCAGCATAATATAATAATGCTTCACAAATCGTTTGATATACATTCCAGGACCTCCCTTCCTTTTTGTTTAATATACACCATGATACCTCCCTTCCTTTTTTTAATTATTTTATCTTCTTCCCCCATATCCTGCTAGATGATATTGTTTCTAATCTTACCAAATATTTTTTATCACAAAAAAAATGTCCGATGAAAATCAGACATTTTTACTCTCTTTTCTGTATTCCGAAGGCGTACACCCATGCTCCCGTGCAAATACTTTTGCAAAATAATGAAAATTATCATATCCAAGTTCTACGGCAATCCTTGTAATGCTCTTCTTTCCCTCCTCTATCCATTCCGCCGCAGTCTTCATTTTCCTTTGTATCACATATTGGTGAAATGTTTCCCCCGTCATCTCCTTAAACCTTGTACTAAAATAACTCCTGCTCATCCCTATCCGTTCTGCCACGTCTTCAGAGCGAAGATCCTCCCCGATATGTCCATCCACATACTTGATAACCGCTGCAAAAGCACTGATATCATTTTTCTGTGATGAGCTAAGACTCTCTTCATAAATATGTTCCCTCCAGCGGTGCACCCAGTCCAGCATCTCTTCAACCGTATCCAGCGATGGAAATTCCACTTCTTCATCTGACAGGAGCTGAATATTATGAAAACTCTTAACAAAAATCCTCTCCGCACTCCGCAGACTGATTTCTTTTGTTTTCTGACAGAGATCTTCAAATTCTTTCTCACTGAAAATCCATCTGGTGTGCATCCATCTTCTGTTCAGTTCTTCAACTTTTTCCTGATTTTCCTCTTCTGCATGTCCATCTCTGCATGTCTGCATGTACTTTTCACTGACCCGTTCCAGTATCGTTCCACACTCTTCCGGGGAAAAACTGATCTTTGAGATATAGTCTAACGCACCCATACGGATTGCCGTCTGTGCATAACTGAAATTCTCATATACAGAAAGAATTACAAATTTAATTTCCGGAAATTCCTCTCCGCACATCTGCATAAGTTCCAATCCATCAATTTCCGGCATATCTATATCGGTAAATACAATATCCACCGGATGATTTCGGAGAAATTCAAGGGCTTTTCTCCCATTCTGTACATCTCCCACTACCTCGAATCCATACTTTTCCCAGTCCATAATAGCGACCAGACCTTTTCTGGCAAGTTTGTCGTCATCTACAATCAATACTTTCATCTGTCTGTCCCACCTTATTTTCTTCCAATGTAACCTCTTTGTCTTTCTCTTTTTTTTCTTCCGGTTTCCGAACAGGAAGAAGGATCGTAATTCTGGTTCCGAACCCTTTTTTGCTGTTTACAAACAAACTCGTCTGTCCATCATAAAATGATTCCAGCATAGCCTTGACGTAGCGCAGTCCGATACCTCTGTTCTCATTCTTCCAGTATCCCCAGTCATAATCAAACGGCTGGTTAATCTCATCTATCTCCTCCTGATTCAGTCCCTTTCCGCTGTCAGAGATAGTTACAACAGCAAGATGCCTTGCCACATCTTCAAACACCTGGATGCTGATCTTCTCATCATCCCCAAGACCATAGCGGATCGCGTTCTCCACAAGTGGCTGAAAAAGCATACGGACCGTTGGCTGGTCAAGATAACTGCCATCTTCTATATTCATCTCAATAATAAAATCATACCGCATCTGCTGAAGTGCAATATATTCCTTTACAATCTCCAACTCCATCCGCAACGTTGTCTGGCGGCCTTCTTTGCCCAGATTATAGGAAAGAAGCTTCTTTAGTCTCTGTACAAACTCACTGATCTCTCTTTGGTGACTCATTTGTGCCATCCACTGAATCGAATTCAGTGTATTGAGAAGGAAATGAGGATTAATTTGATAGAGAAGTTTCTCAAACTCCATCTTCTGTATGCTTTTTTCCTTTTCTACCATATTGCTGATAAGATTCTCAATCTGTCTCTTCATCTGTTCTACTTCCCTCATCAGGCTGTCAAACTCTGCAATGTCCGACTCTTCATGTACTGCCTGAAGAGTGCCATCCCCAATCTGCACCATCTGTCTGCGGAATTGACTCAGCGGTCGGCAGATCATACGATAAAGATAGAGGACAGACATGGAAAAGAGCAGAAACGTTACAACTATGATGAGTGTCATCATCATTCTCCACTGGTTAATCTTCTTCTGATATATATTGTCCGGTAGTGCCACTGCATTAATGTATCCCATCTGACTCCGGTATGCCATGATCTTATAGCCCTCTCTCGTCTGGACTTCATACTCCCCCTTTGAGAGTGATGCAGAAAACAGTTTCTGTCCGTGCATAATGACAGGATTTACGCTGTATTGTGCAACCCCTCTCTCATCCATCTGAATATAAGTGTAGGGATATCCTTCCTTATTTATTTCTTCCGGGGTCTTCATATCAGCCTCTATTTCTGTGTAGATTTCCAGTCTTTTCCCATTGCCAAAAACTACTTCCCTCATGACGGAAAAAACTGTTTTCTCACTACTCCCAAGAATAGACGCATGGGCTGCCTGCATAACATTTCCCGCACACTTCACAACCTTAGGCAGTGCGTTCTGTCTTCCGTCCAGTGTTCTGACATTCATACCGCTGATAAGTTCCTTTTTCTCTTCCTTGTCATAATAGGTAACGCCTACCAGTTTTGTGTTGACATATCCGAGTCCCGAAAGTTCTTGTCTAAGGGATCTCTGTTCAACAAACCTGTCAAAATTATCCACAGCATCAAGATAACTGTCCGTTACGTTTCCGATCAGACCGCCCGGTCCCATATAGTTCACAATACTGAGCATATCATAATAGGCTTCATCCGTATTCTTCGTAATCTGATCCAGATACATTTTCATGTTATTCTCTATACTGTCATTCTGTATCATTCTCAGTGCCATATAGGATACAATTCCCGCAGCCAGAAGGCTTGTCATCGCACACATCGTCAATATGCCAAGCATTTTTGCCTTTAATGTTTTCTTCTTTTTTTCCCGAGCTATCCCCATATACCTGTTTCTCTCCTCAACTGCATCACTAAAAAAGACTGCGCATCGGCAATATCCCGCCAACGCGCAGTCTGTATTCTCTGTATACAAAACTCCTGACAAACGCCTGTCATCAGATATCCGTGACAGTTGTTGAATTTTATATAGTATATCACACGGTCTGAATAATGTAAAGCAGTTGTCCTGCTTTCCTTTATGATATTCTATTCATAATTTTACAAATACTTACTGTTCATTGATGTTTTCTGTCCATAATACTTTTCATATTTTATGAATATGCATTCTATGAAAAACCGGGACATATGGAGAAAAATTTGTATATTATGTCCTGCTTTTCCTGTCAGCTGGGACATATGCGAAAAAAAGTTCTTATTATGTCCCATACAAATGTCATAACAGGACATTTGTAGCATCTTCTCGTCCATATGTCCCGTTAGACTTTTACAGAAGGACTTTTTTATTATCTTTTTGTCTATATGTCCCATACAGATATCACAGCAGGACATTTCAGGCACCTTTTCATCCATATATCCCATTTGTCTTACACAAAGGGATATTTTTGCCCTTTTTTCTTTATATGTCCTATTTTGTTCTTCTGGCAGACTTTTTGCATAGAGGAGCTATAACTACAAATATTGATAAACTTAAGGGGCTGTAAAAAAACTCCCCTGACAGAAAAATCGCCCAGACCGTGAGGTCTG
>OLGJ01000336.1_pt1 | contig 31256 bp, 25 predicted proteins | sample 1605431 | NCBI WGS metagenome assembly OLGJ01 (sample SAMEA3888920, study PRJEB22519) | human gut metagenome | biome: human gut; feature: human-associated habitat; material: faeces | place: Denmark | collected 2009
TCCGGGGCTTTTTGATTAATTGTTTAACTCGTCCCATTTTAACGGGACACTAATGAGTGCCTTATACAAAAGACTTTAGGAGAATTACCCGATTTTGAGGTAATGAATTAGCAACTGTGCCATATGCTATGTTCTGCCTTGAATTGCATTCAAGTAACTCTTTATTATTGCAAAGGTATAAAAATTATTTGGCAAGCAATAAAAATAGGATATATTTTGTCTCTTGTCAAATAATTCTATTGATGTATTTTTATAACTTTCCATTTACCCTGTCCAGCATATATAACATCGGCAGTAACATAGCAGTCTTTCGTGATATTATACTCACAAAGAATAGAATGATGAACGTAGTAATCACCAATAAATGCAAAATCAGGAGAATCATCCCAAGAACCATTTTTATATTTTAATTCTAAGTGACCTTGAATTGTCTTTATTGCACTTGTGTTTATTTCTGCAGTTTCTTCTACATTAAGTACAATAGGCCTTTTTTCACCTTTCCTGTCTTTTGTTACACAATAGAATATTTTCAAGCATTGTCCTACTTCGGGACGAAGATCCGTATCATTAAAGAATACGATACCTCCAATTTTTCCTTGACCGAAAGTGTAATGGAATAATTTTTTTTGTATGTTTATATCGTCAACGACCACAATACCAGAATTAAAATTCGGTAAAGCAGTTTCTTTATTTACTTTTTCTACATTAGCAATAACTACTTTGTTTTCATTCTTTTTTATAATAGTATATTCTCTGAAACTGACAAAATCTCCTTTTGAAATAGTGCCCCATTTTTCTTTAAAAGCTTGAAATATTTGCTGGGAATCTTGCGTTACAATATGTAAAATTTTCTTCTCTTCATTCAAATATTCTACATATCCAAACTTTTGGGGAAGTCCCATCCATAGCCTTGTTTCACTCTTATGCATGCAAAGAGGTATATATTTAGCTTCTGTCACTTTTGTTTTATTCCAAGAGAAGCAACTTGTCTGAATTTGCTTTTCCTCTTTATCTACATGACACTTTACTCTAAAAACAGAACCAAATATCGCATTCGTCAAAAAAGGAAACCGCTTTACATTCACTTGAAATATAACGTCTACCCCATTTGTGAGAGTGCAATAAGTTTTTCCGTCTTTTTCCCATCTATCCACCAGCGTAACCTCTTTTGCTTCAATTCCTGAAAAAGCGTACTCTTCAGCAATGGTGGCATATCTATTATACAATAGCTTATTATTATTGGGCGGAATAACTGATATGTCGACTCGTTCAATATATTCTTGGTATTTCCGGGAAGTGTTTTCATGAAATTTCTTATATATATTCAATTCGCATAAGGCTTCAGATGTTAGCTCTTCCTTTATAAGCAGGTCGGCTAAAGTCAAATGAATAGAGCCGAGAAAATCTTCATTTCGTTCAACAAGTAAAGCCTTAGAAAGCAATGCTATCTTTAATTCATTACTATCTTGTATACAATCTGCCAATTCACTCCATACATAGTATTTTTCACTCATTTCAAGTAATAAAGATTTGTACACATTGATAGCAAGGTCATATTGCTGTTGCCATGTATATATTATTGCTCGTTGTCTTAATATCCATTCATCTTTTTTAGCACGTTCAATAAGAACATTATACAATGAATCTAACCAAGATACTAGTTCTGCATCTCTTGGGTGTGATTCTTTGAGATATTCATAACACTTCTTTGCTGCTTTAACAGCCAAAGGTTTATAAGTGTTACCATTATTATCTGTTTCTTCTTTCCAATCAGCATCCATGAGGTTTTCATATCTCCAATCTCTAAAAAAGTAAATAAATCTCCATGTTTCTTGACCATTCATGTGACGCTCTGCAATTTTCAACACTTCAGAATGCCAATGAGAAGCACCATAAACGGCGTTTCTTTTATTATAGACAGTAAAAGCTTCAAACATCTCACGCATTTTACCTTCTTTATGAAGATTCATAATTTCCCAAAACTGCGGTTCACGTAACAGGTCAAGTGTTTCTGTTTTTGGGAGATTTATCTTTTCACACAGCATCTCGACATCAATATCCTCGCCGCTATTTACAATTTGACGACATATACGAGAAATAAGCGAGGGAATTTCACTACCATTGTAATAGCCCTTGTTCAAATCTTCATAACGTAAATTTTCTGGTTCCCAGAGCATAAAGAAACGGTAAAGACTAAAATCAGAATGTTCTTTTGAGAAACTCAAAGCAAAGTTCAATATTTGAGAATGAAGCATTGAAGGACGTTCATTCCTAAGATACATATAGTCTTTTAGCAACGTTCTTATTTCCAACGATGTCAAATTTGAAATTTTAGCCTTGATATAACGATAAATTATCCAGCCTAACTCTTCATGCAAAGCTGAATCTACATCATTTGCAGAGTCAATATAATTCTTTACCTGAACATAAGCATTTGAAGGATCATTTTTTGATAGCTCGGATGCTTTTGAAATAGCATCAGCGTTAGGTTGCAATCGTTTATACAAATTAGTATAAGCTCTTTCTCCTGCGCCACTATCATCCACCATTGTAGGAAGTAATGAAGACATCTCTTTCAAGCAAATTTTAGCTTTATCTATGGCGTTTCTATTGCATAGTTGCTGACATATATCACGCAGAACCCAAAAGAGAGACATTTGTGCCCATGGGTTATTCCTATCTTCTTTCAGATCATCTATGGCCATCTTATATGCTTCTTTTAGATTACCACTTTTACGCAATAATGTTACTTCTTTTACAGACATTAGTATTCTTCTATTATGTTAATTTTTCTATGAGTTGTGACAGTTTAATATCAGCTTCTCCGATATCAGAAAGTGGAGCAGCATAGTTAATAAACCCTTTCCCATTAAAGAAAAAAGTTATAGCAGCATAATTACCAGAAGCTTTCATATAATATACGAGTTGGTAATGTTCTTCCACCACATTTGTTAATATGATACCACATTCATCACACAAAGAAATCATGCGACTATGTAGCATCTTTAATGACTCCAAAGATGGATGATAGTCTATTTTATATTTGATATTTTCATCATTCTGGAAGAAAAACAACAACTCAGTGTCATTGGTATCTGTTTCATATTTTGTAAACAGACCTGCTCCATTATATATTGCATCAATTCTTACTATACCGGTTGGTGTATTTACTTCATAAATATCTCTCCAAGGTTTACAGATAACGTTCTTTACTGAATATAGAGTTCCATTCATATTCTTTACAACAGACCAATATTTACATTTTACTGAAGGTAATATTGATGAAGGATGAAAAGGTGTATCCTCTATATTATCAAAAGATAAAGCATTAACAGCTGTTTTTGCAGTTTTATTGATAGGGGTTATTTTAAGAGATGTAATAGGTGTTACATCAGGAAGATTAATACACCATAACATCTTAGAAGCTCGAGTTATCGCTGTATATTTCCAACGAAGGCTATCCACATCAAGCCCTGTGCGTCTTGAAAAATCTACATAAACTGTATTCCATTCACCACCCTGTGATTTATGGCATGTAAAAGCATAACCGTACTTTACATGAAGAGCATTGTAGAAAGGGTCTCCCCACATTGCCTTAGTAAATTCTTCAGATTTAGGATTAGTCAATCCTTTCTCCGTACGCATACGCATTACCATATTGATATAAAGAGCCTTCATTTCGTCAATTGTCAGTGAAGGTCGCTTGTTTTGGAGTAATGTATCAATAATATAGCGTTTATAAATATTACCATCTTCTACTTGAAAACTTATTTCTCTGAAATCAAGCGTAATGATTTCTTTTACTTTTCTCCCATTTTTTTCAGTCCAAATAGGTGCAGACTGAGAGATAATATCATTTGATGTTTCTACTACAGTTATGATATCACCATTCAATAATTCACATTTATCATAATAGTAGCTATTGCATACTACCATCAATTTATCTCCTACCGCCACATGATTCGTTTCAGGAAATATTATATTACGAATAGCCGTATTATAATCAGCTGCTTGTTGATTTGAGAAACAAACTATAGCAGACGATTGTTCTGGATCTTCACAATATTTCTTAGCAACTTCCATTGCTCCAATATCCATTACTTCATGTTCCTTTTTCTTGAACACAAGGCGATTTCGTTCTTTTTTCCGAATCAACTCACGAAGTATTGTAGCATTAGCCAAAATACAACTATTCTTATCTTGACGAACAATGTCTGTGAGCTCATAAGAATATACATTCATTTCTAGTATATCAAAATAAGTTTCATCTAATGCAACAGAACAATCATCACCTACGGGAGGCAACTGCATAGGGTCACCAACAAAAATTACCTTTCCACCGAAGTTTAATCTTGCATAACTAAGTAAATCTTTTATTAATACTCCTGTACCAAATTGGAAAAGTTCATTCTTTGATTCACGAGAACTAATCATGGAGGCTTCGTCAATAATATAAATACACCTCTCGTGGTTATCTTTAAGTGGAAATATATATTTAAGTGTTCCTTCAGATTCTTCCACTATTAGATGAGAAAAATTATAGATTCCCCTATGAATAGTAGAAGCACCATAATTTGGTAATTTAGAACGTAATATTTTTGCAGCACGTCCGGTCGGAGCCATTAACTGAATATGTAAAGATTGAGTAGATAAATAATCTGCAATACTACGAATCAATGTCGTTTTACCTGTACCTGCATATCCTTTCAAAATAAATACTTGGCTATCTTTATCTGCAATGAACTTTTCAATCATTATCATTGCTTGCTTCTGTTGTGCAGTTAATATCATTTATATTCCATTTTATGTTATTCATATTTGTCACCATAAGGCTAAACTAAAAAGCGTGGAACTGTATGCCACACTCTTTACTTGAAGGTCGTAGGAAACCATAGATGCAGATGTAACAATAGCAGCCCACGCTATATGCGTGAGAACCACTATGCTATCCTTGCATCTAATTGAAAATTTCCTACGTTTTCAAGTACAAGATGAGCATAACGCTAAAATAAGGCTTTTTTGATGCTTATTTGTGTGTTTTACAATGCTTATTTAGGGGTTGAGGGTTGTGTTTTTATCCATTTAAGAACCAAATGTAAGAACAAAAAGTAATAACATTGGTGCGTAAATATGGATAAGCAAGTCTTTTTGGATTTTATAATTAGATTTAATTTGAGGCAGTGTAAACAGAATAAACCAACGCTCATTTATGCTGTTTTCTGTTTTGATAGAAAGCAGTATAAAATAAGTACAGGTCTAAAAATCTATCCTTCTCAATGGAACAGGGAAAAACAGATTGCAACTATCAGTAATGGGCAAACACAGCTTGACAATCGCAACAACGCTATTATAAATCGCAGATTAATAGCCATTCTTACCAAAGTTGAGGAGAAAAAAGGCTATCTTTGTGAAAATGTTGATTCTATCAGCAATATATTTCAAGAGATAAAGTTTGTTATAAATCCAAATTCTCGTAATATGGTAAGACAAGTGAAACAAGTAGCAACAACTATATTAAGCCAAATGATAGAAAAATATATAGAGCCAAAAAGTCAAAGTCTCTATATTCATTCTATAAGTTCTTTTAAGAAATTTCTAAAGGAAAAAGGATTTGAAGATAACTTAGCAAGTCTTGACGTAGATTTGTTAACTACCTATCAAGAATATCTATGTGAAAAGAGGTTGCAATTTAAGACCATACACAATTACGAAGGTGCAATAATTACCTTAATATACAAAGCTAACAAAGATAGGGATATAAAAGCTAATATCAATTTAACAGGTTATGAACGCATACAAGACATGCGTAGCAAGGAACAGAGGAAAAGCAAACAAGTACCTCTTACAGAAGCACAGTTATTAAGTATCTATCATCTAACAAACTTATCACAAGAGGACGAAGAAGCCAGAGATTTGTTCCTTTGTCAATCGCTTTTAGGACAACGCATAAGTGATATGCCTAAAATTTTTAAAGGCGAATATATAGTAAGTTCATTGGGAAGTGGAGATGAAGTTATTTCATTCAATGTACAGAAAACAGGTGAAGAGGCAGTACTTTATCTGTTTCCTATTGCTATGGAAATTATCTTGAAATATCGTAATAAAGGACTTAAATTTTACAACATATTATCTGACGATGAAAAAATAATCAAAAGGGCAGAAAACAAGTTGAACCAATCCATTAAACGCATTTGTCGAAAAGCAAATTTGGATAGTGATATTAACTATACAGAACAAATAGGCAAAAAAATTGTCAGTAAAAAAACGAAGCTATATAAATTAATACATACACATATTGCAAGACATACTTTCATTACTTTAATGTGCAAGTTTGGTGTGCCAAAGGATAATGTTATTATTGCAACAGCCCACACAGACGAGAAAATGATAAACGATGTTTATCTGCACGAAACAGTAGATGACAAAGGAAAAAGACTTGTCGAATCAATTAGAAATATAAAGGGAAGCGTACTATTTCAATTAAAAAGCACTCCTAACCCAATACAAGAAAAAAGCGAGTCTTCAGCAAACAGTAATTTCAATTATGAAGCTATGAAAGCTGATATTCTTGCAAAGAAAGAGCTTGAAGAAACAACAGAAAAACAGGCAAATAACATCCAAACTCTAAAACAGATGTTGGCAATAGAAAAACACGAAGAAGAAGCCCAAAACAGCAGACTTAGAGAAATGGAAAAAGCCTTTAAAGCAGGAATTGACTATGATACGTTTCTTGAAATTCAAGCAGAACAAAATGAGATTGCAGGTTTAGCAGACGAAGCTGACCAAATAGATATATTTGACAATCACCAAAAGCCCTAATCATTCAGGGGTGCAATTACAAATCACATTCAGTAGCAGTTATAGCCTCATCGCAACTGTAAATAGTTGAGGCTGACTGCCGTATCCTATCTTATAGAGTACAAATATAACCAATCTACTTTTATAGAGCCATCCCTTGCTCATCTATAATTTTTTTTCAAATATAAAGTTTCAAATTTAACCTATCTACTACTATTTATGTTTGTATCACAAGCATAAAAATAAAAAATCCATATCCCTAATTATAAATGAATGAACTAATCAAGAAAAAAATCTCTTACTCGTTGAAAGGTCGAAGAAAATCAGCCTCAACAAAAAAACGTATTAGTCAGAGTCTCAAAGGACGCAAATTGTCTGATGTTCATAAAAAGAAAATAAGCCAAGCGATGAAACGAAAAGCAGCCCTTTCTTCCCCTTAGCAAAGAGGGTGTGGGCTACCTTTTTTGCAGTCATCGCATACAATAATTTATTGATTATAAATTGTTTCAAGAAGATTCAAAGTCTGTTTTCCTTTTTTAACCCTTATAACCCTATCCATTGCTGCCATAAAAGCCCTAAAAAGATAAGCCTCATCGAATAGGAACATATACATTTCAGTATCGTCTATATGCGCCTTTTCTAGAACATTTTTCACAGCTCTACTATCGTTCATTCTTGCTTCCAATCGCCATATTTTCGAGAAGCCCAAAGCTGATGGAATGTAATCCTTTTCTGTTGCAGTAAGCTCGTGTGTCTTATCGTAAAAAGCCAATTCAATACTATGCTCCTTGTCTTTTACCAAAGGAGATTTATGCTTTCTCGTGTTCCTTCTCGTACCTGTACTTATATGCAATATATCTTCCAGCTCTTCATCATCTTTAACCACTCTATTATTTATAATCAATCCATAGCCCTTTGTGTCATGAAGAATCCTATAAAATTGGTTTACGATATTCGTATTGCTGTCAAAGCAAATATGTAGTTTGGATATACGTTCAAAACTAAGGCTTAACGCTTGTTCAATGTAAGTTATTCCAGCTAATGTCCATCCATCATAAAGTCGTTCATTTCTCACAGAAACGTAAATTTTCTGTCTAAATCTATTTAGAGGATCAAAGAATATTTCCCCTATGACTATCCCTCCAACTTGAATAGAAAATTGATTTTTATAATGCCTGTTTTCTGTGCGATGCAATTCAACATCGCCATATTCCCCACATTGCCAATAATCTCTTTCGCCAAGTGTTTCCCTAAGTTCTGTTGGCATTGAATAAGTCAATTCTAATTTGTCTATGTTTAATTTAATCTTTTGATTGAACATCTTTATCTGTATTTAAATCATTATTTTCACAATAAGGAATTCCTTCCCAATACTTCTTCATAGCCTCACTTATTTTAAGCCTTGTTGAGGCTGTTTGCTTTCTGCCTCTCATTGCCTCGCTTATCTTTTTGCGAGTCTCTGATTTCATCTTTCGTTCTTTTCTCATTATATCAATATGTATAATCTATTATTCTAATCTTTTTAACCATTCTAACTATAAATATCTTTTAATGTTGAAAGAGTACAACTTTTTAGCGTATAAACAAAATCAAAATCGAAGTTTTTTAAGAAATAAAGTAAATCTGATACTAATTGAGGCACAATGTAGCTTAAAGTTTATGCGTAATTTACGCATAAAAATAAAGTAGTGCGTAATTTACGCATCTGTATTCTGAAGCAAACTGTATTCAAATAAATCTATTACGTCATAAGAATACATTTAATTATTGTGTTCTATTTTATCTTTGATTTTCTTGCATACACCAAAAGAAATGCTTATCTTTGCATCAGTAAATGAAGGAATTAGTTGGACTAAAAAGAATAAAAGTCATGAAGAAAGCAGTTATATACGCTCGTGTAAGCAGTACCAATGACAGGCAGTCAACAGACAGACAAGTTATTGACTTGAAGACATACGCATCCAGTAATGATATGGAAGTCGTTAAAGTGTACGAAGAACATATTTCAGGTGCAAAGAAAAACGAAGAACGACCAATCCTTTGCGAGTGTTTGGATTACTGCATATCCAACAAAATAGATTCTTTGCTTATAAGTGAATTAAGTCGCTTGGGTAGAAATGTAGATGAAGTGCTGGCAAATGTAAAGCTGTGCAAGGATAATAACATTAACATTTATTTTCAGAAAGAGAATCTGAATATATTTCAATCAGATGGAACAAAAAATCCATTTCTTAATATCTTTATTTCAGTGCTTGGTACTTGCGCAGAAATGGAACGTGAAAATATCAAATTTCGTTTGAATAGTGGTAGGGCAAAGTATATCGCAGAAGGTGGAAAACTTGGAAGAAAGGAAGGTAGCGTAAAAACAAAGGAACAAAAGCAAGAAGAATACAAACAAGTATTACGAGAATTAAAAAAAGGTACTAGTATTCGTAAGGTCGCTAAATTATGCGATGTTTCCGTTTCAACCGTTCAGAGACTTAAAACCGAATTTGACTTATAAAAAATAATGGCTAAAATCACAGCTTTTAGCCATTATTTCCATGTCTTAGGAAATTCTATTTTACTTTTTCAGCCTTCAAACGCCATTGAGGATGTTTTGATTCTACCTCACTACTACCAGCATACAGCCATCCGTCTTTAAGATACATTCCGCCGTACTTTTTTACGCCGCCATCAAAGTAAATAATTGGTCTCTTGTCTGAGAAATCAATTCTTATTCCTTTGTTTATTATGAAAAGTTCTTCCCATGAACAGTAGAGAATCACATCAGAACCTTCTATTTTTACATTCGCTGTTTCATCTTCATTAAGAATGATATAGAATGTATGTCCCGTAGCATCTATTACCTTGTATGTTCCCAAGAAATTAGTAGATGCACTATTAGAATCATACTCCGAACTTGAAGTAGCGGTAAAGGTGTTAGAAGTTTTGTTTTCTGAGTCACTACCGTATGAAGGAGTTTTGGCTTGTTGTTTTGACAGTATTCTTGCGATGCTATCTTCAAGTTGTGCAATGCGTTCTTTATCGCTTGATGAATTTCCTCCACAGCTTGCCACAGCAAAAGATATAATACAAGCCGCAATTATTAAGATTGAATTCTTCATTTTGCTCAATGATTTTATTGTTTATTACTTGTTTTGATAGTCCTTGTTTCAGCGATAGACAAATAAAAAACGTGGACTATTTACTGTGTATCTATTTTCTTGGTATCGCCAAACACCATACGTTCAAATACAAGTAAAAGCCCACGCTATGAGCGCAGGCATCAACTTTGTACTTCTTGAACGTTTCTTTAATTTGGCGATTTCAGAAAATAAGAATATACACAAGCTAACGCTTTTTATCTTATGTCTTTATTTTGATAATCTATACCATAGGCACTTATTTTTTTATTCACGTTGCAAAATTAACGCTTTTTCTTCTATTCATATTAAGATAGCAAGGAAAAGTTAACCACAAACCAATTAAAATGCTTATTTTTGTGCGTTCTAATATGGATAACGCAAGAACAACCTTTAAGAACAGCGTATGCAACTAACTGTATTTCAGTATAGGGAAATAAGCATAACGCTTCTTCTATTTTCATATGTCTTTGGACAGAGTTGTCTCAATCCATTTGCAAAAGTATAAAAAAGCCGTGATAATCCGCTCAATACAGGCAGATTATTACGGCCGTTCCTTTGATTTATAGTTTTATACCTCTATCTTGTTTCTGCTTAGGTATTCCCATGGCTTCCCTAAACTCATTCATCTTCTTTCTGAACCAGTTCACATGTGAAACCCCGTCTATCTTGAAATCGAATTTACCGCTTTCATCCTGTTTGATGGAGCAGACAGAATGTCGGGTATCAAAACTTCGGTTAAACTCGGAAGAATAGAGTTTACCTTTTATTCCGACCTCCTTGAACTCGCACAGTCTTCTGATTATTCCGTCATTGAAACCCAAACGTTCACGTAGGAAGTTTACCACAGGTATAAGCTTCTCCACATACGGAAAGTAGCGTCTGACAAAATCTGTAAACTCCGACAGCTTACGGTGCTGTTGCTCGTAAGCGTTTCTTATCTCCTGTATCTGTTCGGCTTGTTGCCGTTCCCGTTGTCGGGCTTCGTCTTCAAGTTCAAGGATGCGGTCTTGCAAGTCCTCGTTCCTACGTTCCAATGATTTCATTTTTCCACTTCCGAAAAGAGAACCCACACTGCTTGCAAGGGCGGTTGCCGTATCGGTGGCTGCGCTTTTGAACTTGTCGGTGCGGATTTCCGCTTTTACCTGTCTCAACTCCTCCTGCGCTTTGGTCTTCTTCTCCTGCAATAGTCTGGTTTCGGTTTCAAGGGTTTCATTCTTCTTTTTCAAGTCCCGATAATACTGCATGGTGGTAGTGTGCCGTGCTTCCGAGCCCCGTACCCCACGTTGCAATCCGTATTTCGTCATCACCCTTGCGTAATTGTCGTGGTAGGCAATCAAGGTCTGGCGGTTGAACAGGTCATCGGCACACAAACGGACGGAATTTGTTTTCTTGCGGTACTTGCGCTTGCCGTCCGTCTGTTCTTTCTTGGCTTTGCGCCTTTCACCTATTACGATGGGAACAACGGCTGCGTGGATGTGTGGAGTCTTCTCGTCCATGTGCAGATGGGCGGCAACCACATTGTCTTTGCCGAATGTGGCTTGCAGCCATTGGATGCTGTCGTTGCACCATTCGTCGAGCTTTCCTTTTTCCTGTATGTTCATCATGTCCTCGTGCGTACCCGACAAAACCACCCGGACAACGCGGACTTGGTCGTGCGTGATTTTCCGTCTGATGCCTGCCGTGTTCAGCCTGTGGGTAATCGCTTCATCCCTGCCGTGAACGCCATCAGGGTATTCGACAAGCACCCTGTTCAGATGTGTTCTTGTCGGGTCTGCGTTTTTAGATATTATCTTTCTCTCTATATGGTCGGACTGCGTGGTGTCCGATGTACCCTTTGCCTTCTTAATGTCCAATGAAAAATATCCCATATCATTACTGTTTTTGCGGTTATCGTTATGTTTCTTCTCTCTGCCTGTGGCATCGGCTCACTGGGTTTATTATGCAAATGAACCATTGCAGCACTCGGCATAATCCAAACGAGTTTGTCTTCTGCTCTCGTTTGCACAGGGTTTCCAAAGGGATTTCCCTTTGGCTCGATAGGGTGTTTTTAGCGTTACGGAGTAATGCGTGAAGAAAACGCCCTATTGAGCTATGGTATTTCTGTCTAAATACCTTGGGAGAGCGGACGTGCATATTACAGATGAAATCCCCCTTTCTTTTTCTGTGGCTGTATCATCCGCCTTGCGGATTGGACTTGCTTTTTCTCCTTTATCGGCTCTGCCGATTGGGACAAGGGCTTACCGCACAGGTAGTCGTTTAAGTCCTTATAATCACGATAGTACAGCGACTTATCAAGCAGCCGTTCCCCGAACTTCTCTTTCAGCTTCTTGCAGGTGTTCTGCCCTGCTGTGTCGTTGTCAAGGAAACAGCCGATTCGGGTGTAGGTCTCCAATATGCTTTCCGCTTTCGCAAGATTGGAAACGGAGTTCAGTATGACATAGTCCTGCGTGTCCAATCGCGGGTGTTGCGGATTGTTTTTTACTCGGATGGTAAGGAATGAAAGGTAATCCATGAACCCCTCGAACAGGTAACACATACATCGTTGTCCGCCCTGCTGTCGGATATGGGTGATGTCTTTCGGGGCGACACATCCCTTGAAGTATCTGTTGCGCACTTCATATCCTCCTGCCATGTTCGGAAAGCCGATGGCAAAATATGGTTTGTCGGCATTCATAAACCGAAGTTCCCTGCATTCTCTTTTGGCAAGTCCGATGTTTATTCCCCTTTCTTGCAGATAGGCTGTAAGAGCAGGAGAGGACAACTCACCAACCCTTAATCCCTGATAAGGCTGATTGTCGGAATGCTGTCTGCCAAAAGAGAACGATGCAGGGCGGATGTATGCTGTCCGCTCCTCTATGCGTTTCAGCAGATAGGCTACATCTTCCGAATGGTAGAGTTCCGCTGCCAATGCAATGATATTACCGCCTTTGCCGATGCCGAAGTCGTACCATTTTTCAAGCTCGGTGTTTACCTTGAACGATGCGTCCGTTTCTTCCCGTAGCGGTGATTTATACCACAGGTTCTTGCCTTGTTGCTTTACAGGCGTATAGCCCAGACTTTGCAGATAGTCTGCCAGTTTGATTTGCTTTACATCTTGGATTGTCATATTACATACGGTTTTGAAGTTGATGAAAATTTGTTGATTTGATGAACTGTTGATGTAATATGTTTATATACAGCCTCGTAACCTCTCAACATCTTCTCAACAAACCGCTCGCCAAAAGAGAAATCCACAAACGGGTGTCGGTGGTCTCTCAACTTCTCTTTTGGCTTGTTGAGATTTTGTTGAGAATGTATATCGTTTATTGTCAGTTTATTTATACCCATATTCAACAATTCAACAGAAAAATGATAGTGTTACAAGGATTCAAGTTGCTCCCTTGTGACGGTGTAGAAGCGTCCCACTCTCCTTATCGGCTCATACCGACACTCCCGATTGCAGTTGAACTGGTAGGTGGTATAAGTCAGTCCGTTTGGCGCAGGGGTCAGTTTCCAACATTCCTGCAACACTTTTCGGACTTGGTGTTTCTCCACCTTTACCTGTGAGTGTACCAGCAAAAGAAGAATGTCACTGTAACAGAAAGAGAATGTATCCGTGCCGACACTGTCCATGATGTCAAGGACAAGTTCGTGCATCTCTATCTCCAACCGGTTACGGTTGCTGCGGATAATCTTCTGCAAGGCTTCTGTATGCAGCAATGTGGGGTTGAACCACATCCGGCTTTCCTTTTCGGTGGACAGTTTTCTGTGTTGCAGGAAATGGAGAAAGGCGGGTATCTCCGCTTTCAGCTTTTGCAGGAAGTCGGTATCATCGGACTGCAAGCGGTCTATCTTGCGCACCCAATAGCGTGTTTCCCCTGCGTCTATGATTACGGGTAGATACTCGTTGTTGGAACACAGCACGAATTTGGCGAAGAACGCAATCTCGTCACGGTCTTTGCCTTTGGCTTCCACCTTATAGGAAAGTGTGGTGCTGAGGTTCTTCAACCGCTCGCTATCCTCCCTGCGGTTGAGCAGCACCTCATCCACCACGATAAGCAACTTGCCAGCCCAGTCGGAATTGAACTGGCTGCGGAAATCCTCGTTGGTGTTGAAAGTCACATTGTTCTGAAAAAGGGCTTTCAGAAAGTTCAGGAAGGTGCTTTTGCCCGTGTTGCGTTCTTCCGACACCAACAGCAGGATAGGCAACTTCTGAATCGGTTGCAGGTAGAGCAGTTGCAGATAGTCCATCCCCAACTCGTACTGTTCCCCGAAGATGTGCCGTACCAAAGATTGGATATGCGATAAATCGCCCTCCTGCGGTCGGTGGTCTATCGGTTCGTAGAGGTTAAGGAACTTGCCGACCACGGAACGGTAGCCGATGTGTTCGGGTACGGTGCAGAAGCCGTCATACTTGGGAACGCTGCCGATGTAATCCTTGCCGTAATCCTGTCGCAGGGTCTCGTTGTTCCATGCGATGCGTTTCTTCACATACCCTCCGTTCAGTCTCGGTTGCTCCACAATCTTGTAGAGCGTTGTCCCGACACGGATAAATTCTTCCTTTGCCATGCCGCCATCCGATGGCGGTCTGTGGCTGTCCTGTTGTTCGATAGCTGACATAATCAAATGGTTTTAAGTTTGAAAATTACCAGCTACAAAAATATAATCAATTATCGGATAGGTTGTTATGCAAAACACAGCAGAATGGTGACAAATAGCCCCCGAAACAAAAACTTTCGATGGCTTGGGGCAGGAAACAGGTTCTGCAAACGGAAAAACTCCCGAAAAGCGAATGTCGGATTACGCTTTTCGGGAGAAAAAATCAGAGCGTCTGTCGTTCTGTCGTACTGACTTAATGAATTACTGACTTACCGAGTGAATAATGTCAGGCATTCAGCTACGAGAAGTATTCGGATTTGGATATACCATTGGTATTCAGCGAGAAGAAGATGCTTGTTTTCTCTTTTCGCAGGTACAGTCTTTCAAGAATGGCATTGCGTACCCTTTCCGCTCCGAATGTGCCGATATGGAAAGCGAGGGCAACTATCGCTTCAAGGTTGTAAACCTCCATACAGCAATTATCGGATACCCGTATGCTTCGCCTTATCCCGTATTCCCTTAAAACTCCGCTCTTGCAAAGAGCCTTCAGCCCTGCACGGAATGTCGGGGCGGTTACTCCTAACAGGTCGCAAAGTTCCCATTCGCTCATGGCGGTTGCGCTAATGTCGGTCGGCAAGGTGATGTTGCCGTTGCCGTCCGTTGTGATGATGCTTCGTTTCATGGCTATGCTTGGTTATGGGGTTACACTTCCGAACGATGCGTTCAGCTTGTTGCCGAACATCGTCAGGTCATTGTCAAGTTTCTGTGTGGTTATCTTCGCATAGATTTGAGTCGTGACAATGTTCGTGTGTCCCAGAACACGGCTCACGCTTTCAATGGGCATTCCCTTGCTAAGAGCCAGTGTTCCAAACGTATGACGTGCGCAATGGTAGGAGATTTGCTTCTCTATTCCGCATTCCGCCATTACCTTTTTCAGCTGTTTGCACATCGTCCAATAGTTGATTTTTCCGAAAACCAGCTTGTCTTCCGACAGATACTTGTACCGTTCGATTATCTGCAATGGAATATCCAGCAGCTTCACTTGGAACGGGACATTTGTCTTGTGCCGTTTCGACAATATCCATTTCTCACTGTTCACCTCCACTATTTCATCCGTTGTGAGTTCTTTCATATCCACGAAAGACAAGGCGGTGAAGCAGGCGAAAATGAACAGGTCTCGCACCAATGCGAGGGTGGGGTTGTCAAACTCGTGCGCCATGATTCTTTTGATTTCGTCCTCTGTCAGATACTCCCGTTCCTTAACATTCGGGCTGATATGGAACTGCGCAAACGGATTTCTCGGTATCAGTCCGTTATAGTGCGCACGCATGACCACGCCTTTCAGCCACATGCAGTTCAGCCAGATGGTGGCGTTTTTCAGTCCCCGTTCAGCCGTAAGATAAGCCGCAAACTCCTTGATGAAGTCGGGTGTAAGTTCCAGCATGGATATATCCGTCCGTCTGTAGAATGACTTGATAAAGGCTGCGACATAGTTCCTTGCCCTTACCATGACCTTATATGTGCCGATGCTACGGTCTTTGCCGACACGTTTCAGGAAGTTGGCGCAATCCTTGTCAAAAGCCTTTATCAGTGTCTCATACTCGCTTCCTACCCCTTGGTAGGCATTGCGCACCATTTCAGCAGTTACGTATGCCTCTCGGTCGGATATGCGCTGATAGTGCTTGATGATTTGCGCCTTGATGTTGTCCAATGCCAGATTGATGTTCCGTGCTTCGGCACTCTTGCCTTTGGCTCGGTTGCCTTTCGCATCCCAAAGGGTTTTCGGGATGGTCTGCTTGCAACTGAACTGTGCCACAGTACCGTTGATTGTCACTCGTCCCATGATGGGGACAATACCGTCTTTCTCCTTGCTGCCGTTCACGTAGAACAGCACTTTGAATGTACTTCTTGCCATACTCGTTTTTTGTTTGCAAAGTTAAATATCAACGAGTTAGACCTTGATACGCAAATCGGTGACAAACGGTGCAATAGCATCTCCCATATGTTAAATCTTACTCTTTCACGGGTAATGATTTGCAAACCATTCTTCTTCTTAAATCCGCTTTTCTTTGCGTTTCCCGATTTTTCGGCTTGTCATCATTTGACACCGTAACAACTCTGATATTAAATCGTTTAGCGTCATTTCTCCCGTTTTTCGAGGTTATTCCAGAGATTTTATGTATGTTTGCAAGGTATGATTTCAGAAACAGTACGCATGAGATATGGGTGGATCATAATACTATGGTGCATGGCGGTTTTTCCCGTTATGGCACAGCGGATGCACGTAGAAGATTTCGGACGCTATAAGAAGCCGTTTCTGCACAAGGCATCTTTCACGACCGATAAACGGCAAGCCCTGCTCGACTTTTTTACTAATGAAAAAGGTTTTCAGTTCTTCGTGGAAGATGCGCCCGTAGCCGCAACCGAAGGAGAGGGAATGGTTACCTTGGCACTGCCTCACCGTACAGGTTCCCTCATTATCAAGCATCCTGTCTACGGGCAACTGGCCTGGAAGGTGCCCAATGGTGTACTGAAAAAAAAGAAGCACTATCATGCTTATCTCCATACTGAAAGTCTGGAGAAAGAATTCCGTCAGCAAAAGCAGTGGGCGCTGATTTCGACGGTGCCCGAACGTGCCATCGTTTACGTAGATACCGTTATCCATCCTCTTCTGGATGGAAATCTTTCTCTCTATTTACCATTGGGCCGACATGTCTGCCGTATTGAGTCACCCTTCTATCAGACCTTGAATGATACCATCGAACTGACAGATATTGTCCGTTTCGAGAAGCGTTACGTATTGCAGCCCTTTTACGCCTATCTGACTGTGGAAACCGATTGGCCCGATGCGCGTATCTGTTTGGACGGGGATTCGTTGGGGCTGCAGCGTGTCGAAACCTCCCGTCTGATGCCCGGGCGATATCGCCTGACCGTCAACCAGGGTGATTCGCTCTACTACGAGCAGTGGCTGGAGCTGGCGAACGCTGAGCGCAAGGTGGTTGATTTGCATGGCATCGAATTGCGTCCGTTCCCACAGCTGGGACAGTCCATAGAAATGTCTGGATTTCCGGATGAGGTTTTGGCTGATTCCATGGCTTCGGACGGCCTTCAGGAACAGTCAGGACAATGGGCCGACGTACATATTACCGCCTTCGATGCCGACACCGAAATCTGGCTCAACCGCGAGCGGGTGGGACAAGGTGAATGGCGAGGAAATCTGGCACCTGGTTTTTATGCTGTCAGTTCAAGGAAAGAGGGACTGGACTCACGCACCGATTTCTTCTGGGTGGATGCGGGGAAGAGCGTGGAACTGAATCTGATTTCGCCTTTGGCTGACTATGGACTGTTGAACGTGTCGTGTGATGAAGTGGATGCCACTGTCTTCCTGAACGGACTTGCGATTGGTTCTGCGCCTTGTGTGCTTCGTAATCTGCCTGTCGGCCGTACTTATCGGGTCCGGTTGGTCAAGGGGCGCAAGGCGGCTGAAACGCTTGTCCGCCTGAGGGGGAATGACATTGTGAATGTGAAACTAAAACTGAAATAATAAACATAAGGAATACAAATGAGAATAACTGTGTATAAGCTGTTGCAGGAAGCCCAGCAGAAAATGAACGGATATGCGGTGTATATGAATTACCAGTTCATGCACTTCGGTGTGAAGGCCGAACCGGCTGCTCTTTTGTCAGTCGAAGTGGAAGTAGGTGGTGAGCGGATGAACTTGGAGGACGTGGCCGATGTGGCGATACCCCAGGACGACCAGTTTGCTTTGATTCCCAAGGAGCAGGACTTCCTGTTTGACATCTGCAAGGCTGTGGCTCAGGCACATCCTGACTATAAAATCGGACAGAAGTCGATGAATGGAGAAGAAGAGGACTCGTTGGATGGAGAAGAAGACCGGTACGTATTGTGTACAATGCCCAAAGTGAACGATGATCGTCATGACGTGGGGATGAATTATGTAAAGGCCATTTACGAGGAAATGACGGCCAAAATCGATGCGACTCATGCGGCATATGGAGCGAAGATTATCAAGCAATTGGCAAGTGCCAAGCCAGAGGAAATAGATGAGGCGAAGGAGGAACTCCAGAAGATTTATGATCAGATGAAAGATATATGCAAGTCCTATCGTGAGGAGAAAGAAAAACAGATAGAGGAAGCTTATCAGGACTATCTGAAAAAGAAGGCCGAGGCTGAACAGGCCGAGAGTGAACGGCAGGCCGCACGCGGCGAAGACAAAAGCTCGAAGTTGGACTTGAGCCAGTTTGTCAGTGAAGAATAAGAGTCAGTATCGACCGTATAATTAGGTTGCAACGACTGCACAATTTGGCCGCAATGACTGCACGATCGGGCAGAATCGACCGCACGATTCAACCTCAACGACCGCATGATTTTTTCTGAACGAATAGGGGAATACGAAAAAGCCAACTAATTCGCGTACTCTGTATATGAATTAGTTGGCTGATATTAGCTAATTTAATGAATGTTCCCAGTCATTCTGTGAAGTTTCGTATAATTCAGAGGTTGGTTGTTATTTCCCTTGTGAATCACACGTATGGCCAGGCATGTTGATGGAGATGCTGCCGCCGTAGGCACACATCAGCTTGCAGTTGTCCAGCAGGGCCGGCATGTTGGTAATCAGTTGCTTGCCACCTGGTGCCCAAGGGGCTACAATTACCGGGATGCAGGGCATGGGTGTCAGGACACCCATTGCAGCCGATGTGGCAGAGGCCACCATGGGGTTGCTCAGCGACTGGCACATGCCGAAGGGCAGGATGTTGACCATCGGAGCGAAATCCATAATGGTGGCTTTCGGCTTGTTCTGAATCATTGGCCGCAGGGGGACCGTTACCATTAGTGAGGAGGGAGCCATACCGAACGTGCACTTCAGCGTAGCACCCATACAAACATATTTTGCCATAATCTTTCTGTTTTTATCCGTTGTTCGATTTCAGTTCTTCTTCACTCAGTTTCGTACCCAGCTTTGCGGTAGATGGTGCACCAGGCACAGAGATACCTTCGGTGGTGTAGGGGGTCTTGAACGACGAATTAACCTTCAGGTTCTTCATCTCGACTGTTTCGGCAGTGACGTCGGACTTGAATGTTGTCTTGCCCTGAGAGGTCATCTCACCATAGAGGGTTGTCTTGTTGCCGGAGAGTGCAGCGTCACCGCCACTCAGTTGCAGGATGGCTTTGCCGTCCTGCTGCAGCTCGACGGTGGTGTCGCCGAAGAGGCCCACCTTGTCCGAGGCCACCTGTATGCTTTTGCTCCGCGCCTTCTTGTCTTTTGCTCCCGCATAGACCTTCTCTGCCAGCAGAAGCAGACTGCTGCCTGCAGCCAGCTCCTTGTCGGTGCGCTTCTCCTTGTCCACATCCATTGCCTTCACCTCCACCGCCTTGGCGTTGGCAGCAATCGTTCCGGTAGCCTTGCCTTCAGTGTCGGTGGCGTTGAGGTTGATTTTTTCGGCGCGCAGGGTGAACGAGCCCTCCTTGGTCAGGCTCTTTTCTTCGGTCTTGTCGTCTTTCGTCTCGTAGTCCACAGCCTCCACCTGGATTTCCTTCGAGACGACGCGCACGCTGCCTTCGGCCGGCAAGTCGGTGTTCTTGTCCGCTATCTTGGGGTTGGCGGTGTTGATTTCCACGTCCTGTGAGCCCATGTAGATGCCGCTGCCCTTGATCAGTGCACCGTCGTTTCCGTAGGAGGTGAGACTGATTTCCTTGCCAGCCAGTCCGATGCCCGCGCCGTTGTTGGTGCGCAGGTTGCCGTCGCCGTCGGTCGAGGTGAGGCTGATGCTTTCGGAGCGGAGCGAGATGAAGGTATCGGTACTTTTCTCTTTGAACGAAGACTGCAACTGGCCTGCCGCCTCTTTCTGCTCCTTGATGCTGTTCAATTGGCGGTTCGCCTCGGCAAGGCGGGAGAGGACGTTGAAGTAGCGGGTCATCGAGGTGTAGATGGTGCCGGATATGTTCCGGATTTCCTCGTGCAGTTCCTCGATGTCCATGTAGTTCGTTCGGGTCATTGTTTCGTCCAGATTCATAAGGTCCTGGTCGAACAGTTTGTCGATTTGCGAGATGAGCGACGACACTTCCGACTTGGCCTGGCTCGCTTCCTTCTTGAGGTCATTGGTTTGCGTGGTCAGCGCTGTCTCTTCTTGTTCCAGTCTTTCTTTGAGTGTTTCGCAGGGGAGTGTCGCGTTCAGGCTGATTTGTCCGTCGGTAGAGAGGGTAATGCCGCCGTCGGTGCCACTAAGACCATACGCCGGGAAGACATCATTAGCCTGCTTCTCGCTTCGGATGATGACGTTCCGGGCTTGCGAGACAATCTCCGAAATATCTTTAGCCACATTCTCCTGCCCGTCCATTCCCGGATCTACCGCGATTTGGCGGATACTTGCGGCGCGGCTCACAATGCTTCCCACACCGGAAGCGCCTGCACCTACGCCGTCCAGGCAGATGTCTGTTCCCCGGAGAATGATTTTCGAGTGGCTGCCGCACAGCGTTCCGCTCTTATCTACATTACCGATGATGATTTCCGGAGCGGAGATGATGACGCGCTGGTCGTCGCGGACATACCGTCCTTTCTCCAGATGGTCTATCAGGTCGATTTTCATCTGCTGGACTTCGCTTTTATAGCGTCGGATTTCATTCAGGTCTTTTTCCACGTTTTTTTGGAAATCGTCTAGAGCTTCCTGCCAGTATTTGAATTGTTCTGCGATTGTTCTCATACTTGATATCGTTTTTATTATATGTGCTCGAGTATGTCTTTTAATTTAGTGAGAGGGTCAGTTCCTGCTTTTTTGTAATAATGGATTTCTTTGTTCTGGAAATTAAGGGTTTCACCTTCCTGGTCGGAAAATAAAATTTTCCCAGCATCTTCATTGGTATCCCATATATATTGGTCGAGCATACCATCCAGTTTATGAAGTCCTAAAAACTTCGATTTCATAAATCCCAATCTAGCCTTATCTCGCTTTCTGAGTTGAACAGGAGCTCCGTTTTCATACGTTAAATTATTATTGATCCAATTGCCCCATCCTGCTGCATCGTATGGTGGAGGTGATTGCCCTAAGCTTATGGTACTGTCTTTGGTTTCCGCTGTGGTCTGACGGGTAATTAATAATTGTAGAATTTTATACACAAGTTCTCGTGTTTGGCTAACGTCTAAATTTTGCGGCCCATTATTGGCCAAATAATTTTGGGTAATGGAATTGGTAAATAGGGCTTTAAGGATACGTTCAATTCCTGCATTGGCAGGTCTTATGAATTTTCGTACAACGCCGTCCTGTAAATAAACACCTGTAAAATCATCCCAAATTTTGTTTGACGTTAACTGATTGGCTTTTATATATAGGGCATTTTTGTTTAGATTGTTTATAAAAGGTTTAATTGCATCATAACGTTCTTGCTCATTCGCATTTGCTGCTACATACGGATCAATCATACTCAATTCATTAAAGCCATCGATATTGTTGGGATATAAATTGGCAAAATCAGAAGGAGCCCGATTTACAAAATTATCCCCAGCTACTATGGCTCTAGTATAATTGTCGTAAGCGGCACTATATGCATTTTTTGCAATTAACATCTTGGCGTTTATCGTATCAAATGCTTCCTTTGCTGCTTGAATAGCTTGAATGACATTGTTTATATGCGTTGGTATTCTGTTCGTTGCCACAACATTATTTCGATATGGGATTGTTACATCCACTATTTGGTCTGGTCTGAAAGTTAAATCCATTGTAGCTCTCAGTTCTAATTGTTTGACTGTTTGACGTCCGGCAATTTGAGCCTCTCCCTTGCCGGCTTCAAAACACAGGTACCTGTTGGATTTGATAAGCAGGGTACCACCACAGGGACGTAAAATAGTTTCGATTACAGTACGTATTAAATTCATGTCAATAACCTCTGTTTTTGATAAGACGTCGGTAAACATCGTCTTGCCAAAATCTTTCCCTCCTTCTTTCCACTTCTTGTCTTTCATATGCCAAAAGTGGGATGCAATATTGTTTCCGGAGGAAATGGACAGATTATTACCCGCCACGATATCGATGTTTTTCCCTTCGATACGGACATTCCCGTTGGGCGCACTGATGGTGATGCCTGTAAAGGCATTGATATCTACTTTGCCCAAAGGGCTGTCAATGGAGATGGCACGTTTGTCCGACGACATGGATATGGAGTACAGCCCGTGTTCGTCTGTAAACTCGATGCCTCCCATCGCTTTCTTGTTGTAGTCCGGAAGTTTTCCTTTCAAAACAGTTGGATAAAAACTATTAATTGTTTTCCATAAGGGGATGAGTCCATTGAAGACATTCGTAGAGGCAGGAGGGTCGGAGAAGATGATGGAATGACCGTTTACGGATGAAATGACGCGTGCTTTGTCCCGTTTGAAAGCGTATGGAACCGTCGATTCATCTTCTTCTGCTGCTCTTGTATAGAGCATGCCTTCTACGTAAGGCTTCTCAATATTCCCGTTCTCGTAGTTGATAATGGCTTCGTCGCCTATCTGGGGAAGGAAGTTGAAACCGCTGCCGTCCGAAGCCATGGGCAGGGCAATGCGGATCCATGGTGTAGGGTCTTCCGTTTGGCCTTGCCACGGATAGCGTACCCTTACACGGTTCATTTTCAAGGGATCCGTATTGTGCGTGATGAAGGCTCGTTGGGCTTTGGCCTCTCGGATGGGGCCGACAGGAGCGGCAGGGGGGAATACGAACTCATTCTCTTTGTATGGGATGACCTCGATGTCGAGGGTTTCTGTACCACTGTTGGCGCAGCCGTTCATCTGGACAACGATGTATTTCTCTCCGTCCAGCTCTATCAGGCTGCCCAGCGTGAGGGGGTAGAAATGGTCGCCCAATGCAATTTGGATGCGTGACCGTTCATTCGTTTCTATTCCCTTGCGGACAGTTTCATAAAATTCCAGACTGAAGGTTACGTAGCTGCTCAAAGTGGTGTTTTTATTCTCCTCTGATGTACTGAACGGATGGATGTGGTCGCCGTTTTTTCTTTCTTTTTTGTAAATATCATTTTCATTGTTGAAATATTCTGTTTCATAATTGTTATTAGCATCTGCAGCCAAGGCTAAACTGCTCGCACTGGTTGCTCCTGTACTGAATGCTACATTTGTGATTGCCTCAGCTATATTAGCCGAATTGACAATGTCTGTAAGTATATTGATATGATAACATCCCGGCCATAGGGCAAAATCTTCCCATTTGGTGTATTTATCTTTAGGAGGAAGGGAAACCAAGTTTTCATCGGAAGCCAAGTAGGAATCCTGACACTGTAGATCAGCGACGTTAACTTCGTAATCGCTCCTTGATTTATCTTTTATTGTTATTGGTGTTCCTGATTGATCTGTGCCGGTTATATCTATTTTACCTCCTCCCTTTTCCTCAACATTGTAACCTTTCCCATACTCCGTTTGTAGCTTTTCTTCGTCAAGTGGCAGTAACGTGGGATAACGTTTTATTCTATTATCCTTATTTATAAGAGGATAATTATGATGGCTGCTTACGATGTAGTTCTGTTTCCATGCCGTAGCTGTTTCATCAGAAAAATTGACGGAAACATACTCCGTAATGGGTGTTATGTTATCTTGTTCTTTATCATCCTTATCTTTTTTAGTCTTTTTTTTCCACCCGATATTGAAATATCCGTCCTCGTAATAGAGAAATTCTCCGCATCGGTTGCTGACTCTGACCAGAAAATCGAAGAAACTTTCGTTGTATTGCACGAGGTAGGGCTGGATAAATTCTTTATCATCATAGTATAGATAGCGAGGATTTTTGTTAAATTGAGATTCTTTTTTTTCTTTGATAATAGAACCTAATTTCGTTGTTTCACTATCAAGTTCTTTTATTTTTATACTTATATTTTGAGATAATGCCTTCTTTTCATTAAGCGTCTTTTGCAGTTCCTTTTTTGTGTTTTCGTTTATCTCTTTGTTTATCTTATCGTTGAGGTCGTTTATTTCTTTATTAATTTCCTTTTGTTTTTCCTCGAGGTTTGCCTTCTCTGCTTCCCGTTCCTTCTTCAAACCTTGAGCATTCTCTATTGTCAGTTGTTCATCTATTGTTTCAGGAAGGTTATTGGGCCAAAGATCTTTGTTCAAAAAAATGTCTTGAGTGAATTTTTTACCTGTATAGGCTTTGCAATACGTATCCAGTGTAAGGAACTTAAACGGGTCGTAGGCTTGGAACGTAGCATAATAAACGTTCCCTTTTTTCTCGATTTGTATCCCGAAAATATAATAGTCTTTTGCAATGCTGCTACTCTTGTTATCAGCTTGGGCTGTTAATTCGATTTTTTTTCCTTTGAATGTGCTGTAAATAGCATTAACACCGCTACACCCTGTAATTTGCAACTTGAAGATAAGTTCTCCCGGTTTGTAAATCGCTTTCGAGTAGCTCAAACTTTGGAGTGTATAAGTCCATGTACTATTCCCAATAATGGTAGATTCTGTTGAACGTCCATCGTTTGAGTTATAACTTAATTCGATATTGTTATTTTCTTGTGGAACGTTGTGGATTGTTAAAGTATAGGAAGCCATGATGTTCTATTGTTAAGATTAGAAATTGATATACAGTTTCTTTTGATAGCTGTCGCTACCGATGTAGGTAATTGATTTGGTCAACAGTCTGATGCCGGTCATCATCAAGTTGGCATTTTCTTCTTCCTCTTCGGAAAAGAAGGGTGAAGTTTCAGGATGAGAAGCACCAAAGACTTCGTCTACACTGATGACGTAGCCAGTTACGACCAGTCCGCTGTCGTAGTCGCTCAATGTGTTTTCTCCTTCGTCTGTACGGAAGGTCGCGTTGAAAACGATCGAGAAACACGACTCTGTATGCTCGTCCAGCCGTTTGTATATTTCTTTCAGGTAACCGTCCGGTAAGGATTTGATTTGGAGTTGCAGGATAGTAGTTTGGGTCGGGCCGTAAGGCATTCCCCTGTCATTCCTTTTTCTGGCACATTCATAATGGAATTGTTGCAGCGTGAAGCCTTGCTCTCTTTTGACTTTGGTTTCACGGATGTCGTCGAAATAAAGAGAGGCTTTCTGGTTATTTGAGATGTTTTGCATAGAAGGTCTTAATTTGAGGGTTTGCTTTATTGGAATTCAGTCTCGTCAATCTCCAGTTTCTTCACCATGATGCCCAGTTTGAGCTGATGGCGGTTGGTGTCGCTGATATTATAGATTTCGTCAATCGAAAAGCATTTGGCATCCTCAAACTTGAAGGTTCGTTTCGTTATGTCGTATTTGGCAGACTGGTTGGTCAGATCGACTACGACTTTGCCGGACAATGAAGTCTGGTCGATGTACCATTCAAATAGCATGAGGTCGTTTTTGCCGGGAGCGATAACCGACAGGATAAGCTGGTCGCACCGCGGATTATCGTCGGGGGTGTAGGAATTGTGATGTCTCGATACTTTGACCTCGCATTGGACTACCCGATACGTGTTGGTATAGGTGCCTGAGGCGTTATCCCCCAAATATAGGTTTGCAAATAAGGACATAACGGGATGTTTATTACTTTGTGTCTTTTAACTTTATCTCCCCGACAAAAGATGTCGGGGAGGTGATAAGGTGCCGCCGGATGGCGGCTATAAGCTTTATTTCCAAGGATTCTGGAAGGCAACTGGACCATTCTTCAGCTCCTGGCAAACGATTTGCAGTTGCTCGAAGTGTTCCTCGCCATCTTCCCATTTTTCCAGATAGTGCACGCAATAGCATCCGGTGCCTTCCAGTTCCTTCATGGTAGAACCGTCAATGGTGTTGTAGAAGGTAATCTTGATGTCACGCGGATCGTTGGGCGACAGCATCCATTGCAACAGCTGATTGTTGCCGTCGTTCATAGCTTTGACACGGATGTCGATACGGCCGCCTCTGGGGATACCGGAGATTTGGCCTTCACGGTCGGTTGTCTGTGAGAATGTATAGTCAATCATCATGACTTCACGGGTCTCGAAATCTTTTACCGATAATTGTACCGGAGTTATATTTTCTGCCATATTGTTTCTGTTTTTTTGTTAGACATCATTTTTCCGATTTAAGCCCAGTCGTTTTCAAAAACAACAGACTCGAATTCAATCTTTTGACAGGTGATTTCGATTTCCTCGAAATGACCTTTCTTGTCTTCCCATTTTTCCTCGAAGTTTACACAATAACCGTTGGTGAACTTGATTGTCTTCATGTTCTTACCGGTTTTTGTTTCCAGGAAAGTGATTACACCATTTTTTGGCAAATTGCGTTCAACCATCCAGGCCAGTAAATCGGGGGTACCATCGTTAAGCGCTTTTACACGGATGTTGATTTTTCCGCCGCGGGGAATTCCTGACATCTGGCCTTCTACGTCTGTTGCCTGGTCAAATTCGTATTTAACCATCATGACTTCGCGTTCCTTATAGCCGTCAACTTCTAATTTTACAGGTGTCTTTGCCATAATCTTACGTTTTTAAAGTATGTTTATAGAATAAGATTGGATTTATGCCATTTGAGCATCCTTGTCTTTCTTGTCTGCAGAAACTTTGATAATGAAATTTTTGGCTGAATAGAAAGGGGTCAGGCTGATGTCGCATGTGATACGCTTGGTTATCGGATCCTGGGTTGGTTCCTTGATTTCATAATTCTGGAATAAGTTGCCGTAACCCTTGTAATCGTTCAGAAAGGCCTGAATCTTTGCTTTCAGGTTTTTGGGCGAATTATAAGGATCCCAGTTTTCGAGAGCTACTTCGTGTACGTAATTCATCAGAACTTTCTTGACCCAATCGAATACGCGGACAATTGGATATTCCTTCATGGAAGTATTGTCGCCGTTATAGAGGGTGGTGTTATTGAAAGCCATTACACGTCCTTCAGAGTATACCATCGGAATGACCTGGTTATCCATCAGGGCAGCTATTTCAGACTTCAGTAAGTCCAGTTTTACTCCTTTCACACCATTGAGTGTACCGTATTTCTTGCCACCGGCTCCTTGAGCCATGTTGGCACTCTCGTCGTACAGTTTTCCGGCTAAAGCACCCGAACTGCAGATGTAGAATGCCGGGCTTTCTTTTTCGTCTTCAGACAGCTTTTCGGAGTCACGGCCTACAAGCCAGTTGGCGGTCATGATGACGTTTTGCAATTCGATATCACTATCGCGGTAGCCTTCTGTATTAGCTTGCAGGTCATCGAATGAGTATTCGTCTGCGTGGTCTGTAATCAGCATGACTTTGTATTTGAAAGCGATTTTAGCCCATTGCAGCAAAGTAGGTTTGTCCTGGAACACATTGCCTGGAACAACCATCAGGCTGTAGCAGTCTTTCAGGCTCAGGCGGTCGAAACCATTACGCAACAGGTTATCTACTTCTTGAGCAAATCCCGAATCGCTATCAGCAATATCATCTTTGTATACATTGATGATACGCAGATTTTTCACTTTGTCGGTATTGGCATTTTTGAAGAAACTGTCAAGAGCCCGATAAGACCGTTCCAGATTGGCTGTTGCATAGAGAGCATCAGTGATACCCTGGCTAAGCACTTTAGTGTATTTATCTTCTTTGGCTTTGCAGGCATCTACAAATTCAGTAGCGCTCTCATGACCTTCATTCAAAATTTCCAGCCAACCTTTAATCTCGTTAATCAAGTTTTCCCGTTTATCCTGAAAGCGTTTGTCTGACAGGAATACGGCTTTAGCTGCTTTGCGTGCCGGGTTCAGGTTGTCGGCATCGGGCATAAAGCCACGGATGGCATTGAAACCACCGAATGCGGATAACAATTGGGATATATCTTTGGCTTGGGCCGGTTGCTGGGCTTGCTTTACTTCACCAGCGCCCTGTGATGCGATATTGCTTTTCTGTAATTCTGCTTCTGGCATAATATTGATTATTTAGAGGTTTACTTATTATTTTCCAATTCTTCCAGCATGGCTTGCAGCATCTCTTTCAGCTCTTCTTTAGCGGTGCTGTCTTTCAAGATGTCTCTTAGCTTTCTGTTCTGTTCGATGCTTTTACGAATTTTGCTGTTGGTGTCGATTTTCTTTTTTACATTTGAAAGGAACTGACTGTTTTCAACAAGTCTGCCTTTTCCTCCCTGGGCTTCAAAGTCACGAAGCTCACTAAAATGGAGCACTTCATTTATTGAACCACCTTCTTCGTCCACAAAGTCTACTTCGACGGACGGCTTGAAGTGAGCAAATGCGTCGTTGATGTTTTGTATATCTTCTACAAATTCTGGATTGCCAGGTTCAGCGTCTGATGTGTATTGGTCAATCATCAACGTTTTGTTGTTATCAATGGGGGTGACTTTTGCATTGGATTCTTCATCTGGAGCCATTGAGATGAAATTTTCTTTCATTGCCATAAGGTTCTCATTTTTTAAGGTTATTATTTTATGGATTTTATATATTCATTGAATTTTAGAGTGTTATGAACTCAGGTTTTCCTTCTTTCATTCGTACTTCAACAGTATCTCCTGATTTGATTTTGCCGGAAATAATCAATTTGGACAGTGGATGTCTGAGCTCTTTTCGGATGATACCAATAACGGGGCGTGCACCATATTGTGGGTTGAACCCCATCATGGCGATATCTCGCTTGGCATCTTGACTGATGTTGAGCCTGATATCTTGCTCTTCCAATAGTTTCAGCAGTCCTTTCAGGTGTATGTCAAAAATACGTGTAACGGTTTCTTCTGTAATCGGTGAGAAGGGTACGATTTCTGTCAGACGTCCGAGAAATTCTGGCCTGAAATAGTTTTGCATGATGTCCATTAAATCGTTGTTTTGAGGAATAACTCCCTTGTTGAACGAGTCAACGATAAACTGGCTGCCGATATTGGAAGTGAATAGTATCAAAGCGTTTGAAAAATCACCTACACGTCCCAAACGATCATGCAACTTACCTTCATCTAAAATTTGAAGGAATAAATCAAACACCGACTTATGGGCCTTTTCAATTTCGTCGAACAATACTACGGAGTAGGGTTTCTGACGAATTTTATTAACCAGAAGGCCGCCTTCTTCATAACCTACGTATCCCGGAGGTGCTCCGTAAAGCAGTGCTACGGAATGTTCTTCCTTGAATTCCGACATGTCGAAACGGATTAGTGCGGATTCATCTTCAAACAGGAACGCAGCCAGTGCTTTGGACAATTCTGTCTTACCTGTTCCGGTTGGGCCAAGGAAGAAAAAGGATCCCATGGGTTGACCTTTCTTGTTCAGACCAGAACGGGATTCGAACACGGCATCAAGTACGATTTTAACTGCATGATCCTGTCCGACCACCCGTTTCTTCAGGATAGTTTCTGCATTAACAAGGCGGTCACGTTCTTTCGACTGGACTTTTCCTAAAGGAATGCCTGTCTGTTTGGCCACAACAGCAAATAAGTCAGAACTATCAAGTTCGGTACGTTTTTGCTGACACATTAGGGAGAGTTGGTCAAGAACTTTTTTCAGGTAATCAATTCGTTCTTGTGCAGTAGTTATTTTGCTGAACTCAATGTCTGCATCCAATTGTGCCATCAAGATACAACTAATTTGATTGACTAGTTTGTAATGCAGCCACTCCAGCTCGGTCATAATCTGGCTGTTTTCTTTGACACCAATTTGTTCTGTAACTTTGACCAACTCTGCTTGCAAGTTGGTGATGTCATTGGCAGACATGTCATTCATTGTTTTTACCAGTGCCATTGTACGGTCTATCAGATCAAAGGCGGAATCTGGTAAAGCTTTCTCAGTCAGATAGCGTTTAGCCAGTCGGATGGCATCTATCATAACAGCTTCGTTTACACTCAGTTGGTGGTAGTCTGAATATGCGCCTAATGCTCCTTTCAGAATACGGAGACACAAGTCGGTATTAGGCTCTTCAAGTGTAATCTTTTCGAGCTTGTTGACGAATTCCTTATCTGTTTCAATGTTCTTGGTATATCCGTCAATGGATGAGGTGCAGAGTAGCAGGAGGCCACCTTTGTTTAATTCCTGTTTTAAAATAGAAGAGACTCCATACAGGCTGTTCTGTTTGTCAAATAGCTTGTCTATGGATTCAATAATCAAAATAGCATTAGGCTGTTCTTTAATTTCTTGTAACAGATTTTTAAATCGGTCTTCCACTTCTCCTTTATAAGATGCGTCTGCGCCGAGGCTTGCCAGATCCAGTTCATAAGCAGTAGCATTGCTTAGAAATGACGGCACATGCCCTTCGAATAGTTGCTGAACGAATGCATTGATGAGAGATGTCTTTCCTACTCCTGATTCGCCTGTTATCAAAAGGTTGGACTTTGTTTTGCGTCCTAAGATTTCGAAAATTACAGATATTTCATTTTCGAATCCTATTACAATGGGAAGCTTACCAGACTGAGCCTCATTAATCTTGTTTATACAGTATTTACTAATAAGTCCTTTTTCATTACCTGAAGAGGCCTGTCCGATTTTGTTGGCTTTTTCGTTTGTATTTGTAGATGCGTGGAATCCTATTTTGTCTTGTATTTCAGAAACAGTAAGAGGCAATGTTTTCAGTTGATCAAATGTAAAGCCTACACCTGGTGTAACTAATGACGTCAGTATGCATATTGGCTCACAATCCGCAAATCCAAATTTCTCTTTATATACTTCAGCTTCTTCCATGACAGCCTTGGCCTCTTGGGAGTAGTCCAGATTCCTTTGTGGTCTTGTAGCTCGTGGTGAAAGTTGCATTTGTATATCGGCCCATTCCTGTAGATAGTAATAGTGTAGGCTAAGCACCCAGCGCCTTGCCATATTACTATGGTAGGTTTCCAAATGC
>OLGJ01000337.1_pt1 | contig 31240 bp, 19 predicted proteins | sample 1605431 | NCBI WGS metagenome assembly OLGJ01 (sample SAMEA3888920, study PRJEB22519) | human gut metagenome | biome: human gut; feature: human-associated habitat; material: faeces | place: Denmark | collected 2009
CTTGCATGTGTTAAGCACGCCGCCAGCGTTCGTCCTGAGCCAGGATCAAACTCTCCATGATAGATCGTTCGTTTGGCTCGATTATTTCTTGCCTTGCTCAAATTCATTGCTCGGTATTGCTACCTCGCACATCGGCTTGATTCGTTCGCTGTACTGTTCAGTTTTCAAAGAACCATCGCTCTTCAAGCGACTTGATTATCTTACCACATTCGTAGAGGTTTGTCAAATGATTTTTTGAAATCTTTTTCATCGCTCTTTCGAACGGGGCCGCTTCATCAGCGACGGGTATTATCTTACCACACTGCCTTTCTTGTGTCAACTGCTTTTTTCCATATTTTTTGAAATGGACTTGAGCGGGTGCGGCGTGTCATTATGGTTGGTATGGCGCAAAGGCTTCCCAGTTTTTCTGATAGAAGGTTTCCCGTTTTTCGCTTTCCTTACACTGTCTGCCTTACCACATACGAAAAAGATTTCTCGCTCCGCTCGAAATGACGATGTGGGGGCGCGGCTTCATGAGGCTGAGCATCATTATGGCTGGCTTTGCCCGTAGGTTCCCTGATGACGGGTTTCCCGTTTTTCGTTCTTCGCTTATACACCGTTTTACCGTGAATGAAAAAGATTTCTCGCTTTGCTCGAAATGACAGTGTGGGGCACAGCTTTACGAGGCTTTGCGTCATTATGGCTGACTTTGCCCGTAGGTTTCTTGATGACGGGTTTCCCGTTTTTCGTTCTTCGCTTATACACCGTTTTGCCGCGAACGAAAAAGATTTCTCGCTCCGCTCGAAATGACGGTGCAGGGCGTAGCTATCCCGGCCTGCACGTATTGTCCATAAAAAAAGGCGGCGAAACCGCCGCCTTTTTCCTCTATCTAAAAGATCTTATCCTGATGTCCGACTTTCTTTTTATTTCCTTTCTTCTCGTCGCGTTCTTCGAGTTTACGCATGATGTCATAGAGATCGACGCCAGAGTTTTCCCACATCACAAACAGATGATAGAGGAGGTCACAGGACTCGTCGATGATCTCTTCTTTATCTTGATGCTGGTCGGCGATGATGACTTCAGCGGCTTCTTCGCCGATCTTCTTGTCGATCTTGTTTTTGCCTTCGCTCTGCAGGTAATTGGTGTAGGACTTATCCTGCGGATGGGCTCGGCGATCTTTGATCTCTTCAAAAAGGGTATGAAGGATCGCAAGGCTTCCTGTTTCTTCCCTGTTTTCCCACTCTGTAAGGCTTCTGAAGAAACAGGTGGGATGATTTGTATGGCAGGCGGGGCCATCGGGAATGACCTGCACGATGAGGGTATCCGCATCGCAGTCCACGAAGATCCTCTTTACATGCTGGAAGTGGGCCGATTCTTCTCCTTTGTGCCAGAGCTTCTGTCGGCTTCTGGAGAAGAACCAGGTCTCTCCTGTCTCGATGGTTTTCTGCAAGGATTCCTGATTCATATAGGCCATCATGAGGATCTCGCCGCTTCTGGCGTCCTGCACAATGGCAGGCACAAGGCCTTTTTCATTGAAAGAAATGTTTTTTATGTCTACTGTTTCCATAATGTTGCCTTTCGCATTTTGTAGCATTGAGAGGGAAAATCGGGTACAGGGTTGTGGAACGGCTTCGCCACAAATTTTATATGGCGGCGAAGCTGCTCCTCCCCCTTGCCCCTTGAACCATTTATACTCTTATTTCTACTCCGTTCTGCGCGAGGTAGTGTTTGAGGTCGGGAATCGCGATCTCTCCGAAGTGGAAGACGGAAGCAGCCAGTGCTGCATCAGCGCCTGCTTCGAAGGCTTTGAGGAAGTCTTCTTTCTTCCCCGCGCCGCCGGAGGCGATGACGGGGATGGAGAGTTCTTCTGCGAGGACGCGCATGAGCTCCAGGTCATAGCCATCTTTTTCACCGTCTGCATCGATGGAATTCATGCAGATCTCTCCTGCGCCGAGCTCCATGCCTTTTCTGGCCCAGTCTACGACGGACAGTCCTGTATTCTTGCGTCCGCCTTCGACGAAGACGTCCCAGCCGCCTTTGCCGTTCCGCTTGCCGTCGATGGAGAGGACGACACACTGATTGCCGAAACGTTCAGCACTTTCGCGGATGATTTCAGGATGCATCACAGCGGCAGAATTGACGGAGACTTTGTCGGCTCCTGCCAGCAGCATGGTACGGAAATCGTCTGCTTTGCGTATCCCGCCTCCTACCGTGAAGGGGATGGTGAGCTCTTCTGCGATGGCACGGACGGTATCAACGAAGGTCTCGCGTCCTTCGTGAGTGGCAGTGATGTCATAGAAAACGAGCTCGTCCGCGCCTGATTCGGAGTAATATTTTCCTAGCGTCACCGGATCGTCAACGTCCTGAAGATTGTGAAATTTTTTGCCTTTGACGACGCGCCCGTGGTTCACGTCCAGGCAGGGAATGATTCGTTTGGCTAGCATAATGTTGCGTCCTTTGCGGGTATACTCAAATGTGGTGTATAAAAAAGGTCCAGGGTCAGCCCGAGGAGCGTGCTGTCCCTTGATCGCATGCGAAAGAGGTTCAGCAGGTTCAAGAGGTCCAAGAGGTTCAACGGGGATGGTGCGGCGCATAATACTATGGAAGCGCCGCGAAGTAAAATAGAGCGATGCCCCAAAGTCGTATTCAAGTCACTAGTCCCCAGTCGCTCAAGGCACCTAATCCCTAGCTACTCATCCCTAGTCCCTAGTCACTCCTGGATCTCCACGATCTCTTCCATCGAAACTTTTTCTTCATAGAGGGCTTTGCCGGTAATCGCACCGTAGAGTCCCATGTCAGAGAGCTTCCGCAGGTCGTCTGCACAGGAAACGCCGCCGGAAGCGATGAGGTGGATCCCGGGAAGTGCCTGCAGCTTTCCCATCATCTCGAAATTCGGTCCGGTCAGCATACCGTCACGGCTGATGTCGGTGTAAACGATGGTATTGACGCCATTCTCCAGAAGCGTCTTGACGAAGGGCAGGACCTTCTGGCGGCTACCGTCGACCCAGCCGTTGGTGGCGACGGTGTCGCCGTGGGCATCGACGGAGACGGCGATATGGTCAGCACCGTATTTCTTAGCGGCCTGGATCGCAAAGTACGGAGAGGCGACCGCTTTCGAGCCGATGATGACGCGCCATACGCCGTTCTCGATATGCCGCTTGATGGCCTGCTCTGTGCGGATGCCGCCGCCGACTTCGACGGGGATCTTCACCGCCTGACAGATGCGATGGATCACCTCGGTATTCACGCCATTTCCTTTGAAAGCACCATCAAGGTCGACGACGTGGAGGTATTTGGCCCCGAGGGATTCCCACTTGAGTGCCATTTTTACCGGATCATCGCCATAGACAGTGAGGTCCTGAATTTTGCCCTGCTTTAGGCGGACGCAGTGTCCGTCTTCTATATCAATTGCTGGAAATATTTTCATTTTTCTAACCATTCTGCTAAATTCTTCCAGATACTAAGCCCGATGGGACCGGATTTTTCTGGATGAAACTGGAATCCCAATACATTGTCTTTCCCGACGACGGCAGGCACGGTGACGCCGTAGTCTGCGGAAGCGATGATGTCTTCGCTATCCCCGGGCGTCTTATAGTAGGAATGCACAAAGTAGACGTAGCTCTTCTCGGGGAGACCGGCAAGCACTTCATGCGGCCGGTGCATCACGAGCTCATTCCATCCCATGTGCGGGACTTTGAGATTTCCTTCTGGGAAATGGACGATACGCCCCGAAAGGAGCCCAAGAGCCGGCACTTCGCCCCCTTCTTCGGAGACTTCATAGAGCGCCTGCATGCCGAGACAGATACCGGCAAGTTTTTTGCCCTTTCTGACTTCTTCGCGGATGATGTCCGTGAGACCGTAGCCGGAGAGGTGTTCCATGGCATCCTTCATCGCGCCGACACCGGGAAGGATGAGGGCTTTTGCCTCGCGGATTTCTTCCGGATCGCGGGTGACGACGACATCAAGACCGGCCCGGGTGGCTGCGCGCACGACGTTCGCCAGATTTCCTGCATCGTAATCAATGATGGCTATTTTCATCAGAGCACTCCTTTGGTGGATAATACGGTATCGCCTTCGATGGTGACAGCCTCCTTCAGTGCGTGGCCGATGCCTTTGAAAAGAGACTCGACGATGTGATGCCCGTTCACGCCATAGAGGGTCGCCATATGAAGATTCATCTTCGCATTGTTTGCAAAGGCGAGGAAGAATTCCCGCGTCATTTCCGTCTCGAAGCTGCCGATCCTCTCGACAGGGATATCGACATCAAAGACGAGGTACGACCGACCGGATAGATCGAGCACGATGCGGGAGAGCGCTTCGTCCATCGGGCAGAAGAAGCAACCATAGCGATGGATCCCCTTCTTATCCCCCAGTGCTTTTTCGAATACCTCTCCCAGCGTGATCCCGATGTCTTCGATGGTATGGTGGTTGTCTACATCGAGGTCGCCCTTACAGGTCAGGGAAATGTCCATGCCGCTGTGACGGACCAGAAGGTGCAGCATATGGTCAAAGAATCCGATGCCGCTAGTTCCTTCAAAACGTCCTGTCCCATCGATAGTCAGACTAATGGAAATATCCGTCTCGCCCGTCGTGCGGCGAAGTGTGGCTTTTCTCATGCGAGTGCCTCCCGGAATACAGAAATCAGCACATCATCGACATCTTTCGTGGTGACGGAAATGCGGAAACCATTCGGGATGTCCAGGCTGTTTCTATAAATCTTGACGAGAATGTCTTTCCTGCGAAGCGCTTCAAAGATCTCCTCCTGCTTTTTATCCACCTGAACGAGGAGGAAATTGGTGCAGGACGGGTAGACCGTGACGCCCGGGATCTCCTTCATAGCCGCGTAGAGACGATCTCTTTCCACGCAGATGGCATCACGTACTTTGAAAATGTCCTCTCTGTGACGGATGACGATCGGCGCAAAGAGCTGGGTGAAAGCGTTCAGATTGTACGGTGCCTTGATCTTCGCGATGGCTTCGATCAGAGCTTCATCGGCAGCGAGGTAGCCGCAGCGCATGCCGGCCAAAGCAAAGGCTTTCGAGAGCGTGCGGAGAACAATGAGATTCGGGTATGTATCAATGAGATCTATGACGCTTTCCTTCTGGGCAAACTCCATGTATGCTTCATCGACGAAGACGATATTGTCAGCGGCCTTCAGCACTTCCTCGATGAATGCGCGCGGGAGCAGCTCTCCCGTCGGATTGTTCGGATTGCAGATGACGGTCACCTTCGGCTGGTATGTCCTGACTGCTTCCAAAAGCCCCTTCTGATCGCGCCGGTATCCGGGAAGATCCTTGACCTTGATGGCAGAGGCCCCCAGCATTTCCGCGCCAAGCTCATACATGTCGAAGGTCGGGCTGTGGATCAGGATCTGATCGCCCGGATCAAGGAAGGTCCCCAGAAGATAGGTGATCATTTCATCGCCGCCATTGCCGACGATGAAGTTCTCCGGCTTCGCACCGATGTAGTCCGCCAACGCTTCGCGGATGTCATCGGACATCGGCTTCGGGTAGATCTGCGGACGGAACGTATCGAGAGCCTGAATAAGCTCTTCTTTCACGCCGGGGATCGTCAAAACATTCAGATAGTTTTCATTCGCATTGATGACATGCTTTTCTGCGATCGGCGCTACGAAGTACGGATCAAAGTCAGCGATCGTTTTTCTGAGCCATTTAGTCTTCATCACGCACCTCCATCGCATGAGCATGAGCCGTCAGGCCTTCTGCTTTGGCGAAAATCTGGACCTTCTTAGAAATCTTCTGGAAGGCCTCTTTATTATACATTTCTACACTGCTGTGCTTGACGAAATCATAAACACCGAGCGGCGAGGAGAAAGCAGCGGTACCGGAGGTCGGAAGCGTGTGGTTCGGGCCTGCCATGTAGTCACCGAGCGGTTCGGAGGTGTATTTCCCGAGGAAAATAGCACCTGCATTATAAATGAGCGGCAGATACTGCTTCGGATCCGGCAGCTCAACTTCCAGATGCTCCGGCGCGATCTTATTCACGATGTCAAAGCACTGCGCCGCATCCTTGCAGAGGAAGGCCTTCGCATAGTCATCGACAGAGCTCTTCATGATCTCATAGCGGGAGAGCTCTTTCATCTGGCGCTCCATCTCCGCTTCGACCTTCTTGCCAAAGTCTGCATCCGGCGTGATGAGGAAAACAGCCGCGCGCGGATCATGCTCCGCCTGCGACAAGAGATCCGCTGCGATCCATGTCGGATCCGCGCTGCCATCTGCCACACAGCACACCTCGGATGGACCTGCGATCATGTCGATGCCGACCGTACCGAAGACGAGACGCTTCGCCATAGCGACGAAGGCATTGCCCGGTCCTACGATCTTGAAGACCGGCTCGACAGACTCCGTGCCGTATGCCAGCATCGCGATGCCCTGCGCACCGCCGACCTTATAGATCTCCTTTACGCCAGCCACGTAAGCAGCCGCCAGGATATTCGGATTCACCTTGCCATCCTTCCCTGGCGGTGTCGTCATCGCGACCGAAGGGCAGCCCGCCACGAGCGCCGGTACCGTATCCATGAGTACAGTCGACGGATAGGCCGCGCGACCGCCAGGTACATAGACGCCGACACGCTGAATGGGAAGGAACTGTTCACCGAGCTCCACACCATCTCTGAAATTCTTTGTCCAAGACTTTCTCACCTGCTCCTTGTGGAATGTCTCGATATTCGCTTTCGCTTCTTTCAGGACTTCCAGAAATTCCGGCGTCACCTGTGCGAGGGCTTCCTGCATCTCTTCTTCCGTCACGCGGAAATCAGAGAGCTCTACCCCGTCGAATTTCTTCGTCAGCTCACGGATGGCTGCATCACCGCCGTCTCTGACCTTTTCCAGAATGGCAGAGACGGACTTCTCCAGCTCTTCCGACAAATTCACATTGCGGTTCGTCAATGTACGTACTTCTCTCAAAATAAAACCTTTTTCAGGTACTGTGATCCATTCCATGATATGATTATCCTTCTTTCAGTATATAAGTTGGCGGGTTCAAGGTTCAAGGTTCAGGGTTCAGGGTTGCGGCTCCGCCGCGAATATATATGGGCGATGCCCGAAGGTGAGTGGGTTGCAGGTTTCCCGTTTGGAAATTCCAAACACTGTCCGACAGACCGCGAATGACAAAGATTTCTCGCTTCGCTCGAAATGACGATACGAGAACCTCTGGAGTCTCCCCATCTCCTAGCCTCTTAGGCTCCAGCCATTCGAGGTTACTGATCCCTAGCTACTAGTCCCTAGCCACCAGTCACTTATTTATTTAACCAACGCCATAAACTCTGCCATTTCCTTCTGCTTCATCTTATACGATACCTTATTACAGATGAGGCGGGCGGAGAAATCCATGAAGTAATCATACGCTTCGAGGCCATTCTCACGAAGCGTCGTCCCCGTTTCCACGATATCGACGATGACATCCGAGAGGCCGACGAGCGGTGCCAGCTCGACCGAGCCATTCAGCTTGATGATATCGATGGGCTGGAAGCGATCTGCAAAATATTTCCGCGCGATGGACGGATACTTCGAAGCCACCGTCAGGATCCGCTTCTGCATGACCTTCTGATTTCCCTTGATACCAGACACCGCCATGCGGCAGCGGCCGATCCCAAGATCCAGCACCTCATAGACATCCTCTTCTCCGTCCTCCATGAGGACATCCTTCCCGACGATGCCGGCATCTGCTGCCCCGCGGCGTACATACACCGCTACATCCGGACTCTTCACCAGCGTCACGCGGATACGCTCCTCATCATCGGTGAAAATGAGCTTGCGGCTCTCATCCGAATAATCAGAAAAATGGAAGCCCCCCTCCGCCAGCCGTTTCATGACTGTCTTCGCGATACGCCCTTTCGCCAGTGCAATATGCAGCATACTACAGACCTCCCAATTTTTCTTCCAGCTCTTCCTTCGTGAGCGCCGCCCCCTCTAAAAGGAAACGCCCCTCTTTATAAGAAACGATCAATTTATAATCACCTCTGGCGATCGCATTCGTACTCGCGACCCCCATCACCGAGTAGCCCTTCTTGCGCCATGCCATGAGCGTCACGATGAGATCCCGGTCCGCCTTCTCATAGACCACCGCCAGATCGCACGAGGGTGCCATCTCTTCCAAAAGATTCGAGTCCGCCATCACTTCATAAAGCAGATTCATATTCATCCCGAAGCCGCACGCCGGACGCGGTACCTGAAACTGCGCCGCCAGCGAATCATACCGCCCGCCGGAGATCAGCGAGTACAGCGCGCCATCCGCATAAATGCGGAAAACCAAGTCCGTATAGTATCCCATGTGCGACGTGAAGCCGAAGTCCAGCTGCACGCGATCCGCATAGCCCGCGACCGCCAGATACTCATACACCTTCTCAAGGCGGGCGAGGGCATCCGCCATCTTGTGATTCAGGCAAAGACCTTCTGCCCGCTTCAGCGTGTCTTCATAGCTGCCAAAGAGCCGCGGCAGCTCCAAGAGCACATCCCGCTGGATCTTCGTGATCGACAGCCGGTCAGCCAGCTTTTCGAAGGAAACGAGATTTCTCTTCTCCAGGAACTCACGCACCTGCGACAGCTCCTCCTTCGAGAGACGCAGCTCTTCAAAAAGCGCATCCATGTACGCCACGCTTCCGAGATCGATACGCATATCATGGATGCCCACCGACTCTAGGAATTCCGCCGCCATCACCATGACCTCGCCATCGCACTCCAGCGTCTCATCCCCCAGGACTTCGACCCCGCTCTGCAGGAAATACTTCCCGTGCGTCGACTTGCCATAGTATTCACGGAAGACCATCGACACGTATCCGAATTTCAAAAGCTGCCGCGCATCCGGATACTCTCGCGACGCCGTCTTCACGAGAGGCACCGTCACATCCGGCCGCATGACCAGCACCTCCCCCTCACTGCTGATGGTCTTGATCATCTCGCGCTGCAGCTGCGGGAAATAGGTGCCGTATGTATCGTAATCCTCAAAAGTCGGCGTCTGGATGATCTTGCATCCGTGCCGCCGCATGACGGAAACCACCGCACTCTCGATGCGGTCATAATTCTTCATTTCCTCTTCATGCACCATTTTTAAATCGTCTATTGCATGAGCCATACGAGCCCTCCTCTTTCTTTGTTATGGTTATACTTTATCACGATAAAGGGAAAAAGTAAAGAGGCTTGACATATTTTTTACCACGCTCGTACATCATTTTCATTTCTAACGTGCGCCCCACTGCTCTTCACAAATAAAAATGCACAGACCATAGGCCCGTGCATCCCGAACAACATGTATTTTCTTACATCATAAGAGATCCTTTTCTAAGGGGTATCGCCGTATAGATCTTCTGTCCTCCGTAAAGCGCATTTCGTTTACATACAATAAAGCACACTTAAAATGAACCGACGCCTGTGGCGTTACAGATTCAGAGCTGCTGGTAGACCTGGCAGTACCGAGAGAAATGTCCATACTGACCGCACGGCTGGCTTTATTTTTTTATCCGGACGAGGATATTGACAGATTTCCCTTCGCACTGCCAATGAGAGAACCCTTTTGCATCAAGCCTCATTCCGCATACTGATCTTTCCGTTTCTCCATCCCGATGGTAAATCCGAGTCCGCCACCCGAGAGCAGGCCGCTCTGCTTCACCCTGCTTTTTGTAGTCGTGTTGTTCATACTCTTCCGAAGATATGCGCTCAAAATCCAGGGGCTGGTCTGAATCTCTGGATCTATTATAAGGGGCTACTACACTTCTCCATAAATCATCTTCTTAATATAATCTTCTACAGGATAAGGATAATCGAAAGTGAGATGGAAATTTTCTTTGTAAGAGGAACAATTAATTACTTTCATTAAAAATACATCAATATCTTCAGTTATAGCTTCAATTTGCAAATTTTTCTTTATGCGATTCCATGCTCCTGTAATCATTCCCCAGTCATAAGATCTATAAATTTCTATTTCATTCCAATCCACTTTTTCAAAATCTGATTTTTTTCGCTCCTCCAAATTTATACCCGAAAAAAGAATCTTGTCTAATCGCGCTAATTTTGCAAAAATATTTTGTATCTCCTCTCTGCTACAGATATGTACCTGTGCATGTAAATGCGGAAACTTATCTTGAGTCTTTGGTGATACTCCTTTTAAATGACGATAATTGAAAATATCCTCTTTTTTATTCCATTTCCAAATAACAATAACCATGTTTTTGGCGTAGAAATTTCTCTCATCCGAAAATATTTGCCAAGAAACTTTTTCCTTATTAGGTATATTTAACGTACATCTATAAATAGGTTCACAAACAACCCCTTGTTGTTCAAAAATAATCTTTATTATCTGCCCCGATAGATAATTAAAGATCATCTCATATCTAATCATTATGAAAGAGATTGTTTTTCTTGCATCCATTTTTATGTCTATAATATTCCCGGATATATTTTCTTTTAGAAATCTGGATAACATTGGATAGTCCCCTTTCTAATACTTTACATTTCCTACCCATTCTGGTTCTCCGCCGCCTCGTTTAGGTACAGAATATACATCTCCAGTTTTGGGATTCCAATATAAGTCTGATTTTGATTTACCGGTCTCCTTTTTTAGTTCTCTAGTCCACTCTTCTCCACCTTTGTTATCAATAATTTTCTTCGGTAATCGTTTAAGTTGCCGACCACTTTTAGCCCAAACAATAAGATCCTGAATATACTCTCCAATATATTCTCCAGTATCAGAGATCCATTGTCCACTTGCGTTTATACTAGCTCCTGTTTCGTCTATTATTCTCTTAACTAATTCCAATGAATTGCCAGTAGAATAAACGATGAGTGCAGGAAGAGCATAGATAGGTGCTACTGCAACATCATTATTTTTAGTGCCATTTGATGAAGTTGATTTACCCAGTTGTGGATTTTTAGACACTAATTCGCCAGTAATACCACCTACGGCGGCACTCATCCATTGCATTAGCGCTGGATCTCCATGACTTGCTTTTTCTATCTGCTTGATAAGCATTTCATTGATGCCAGCAGCCGTTGCTCCGCCAAGGAAATCCTTATTGCTGAGCTGTCCCATAATGCCACCTATAAGGGCATGCCATGCACTTCTCTGGTTCGGTGTCAGTTTGGCATCATGCAATTGATTGAAGGCCATTTCTCCGAAGAGACCTGCCAGTTCTTGTCTCTCATTGGGTTTTGCTTTATCAAAGATTTCAGCCAGTTGATTCAAGCTATTCTTACTATCTCGGTTTAAGCGGGAAACATCCTGCTTCTGATGTGCTTTATCGGTGATCGCAATAGTTCCTTCAGCTATAGCTGATTTAGTGGTAGAAGATTCCTGATCTTTACTGCCCGTTGGAATGGCTGGTATAATGCCTTTCTCGTTGTACTTAGCGTCTTTGCTTGTATTGATAGTCAAACCAGCTCCACTTTCTTTGTAGTTTGCTTTATTTTCCACATCTTCCCAGCTTAAAGTTCCCGTTGTCAGCTGATTTCTCTCTTTCTCGGCTGTACTAGAAATCACGGCTCCCTTGAGGCTGGTTTCTTTACCAACCGTAAGATCAAAGCCATCTCTCCCAGCCTGAATACCCGCCTGCTCGGTGACACTGGCATAGTGAGAGTCCGTTTTGGATTTACCTGCAGAGCCAAAGCCAGAGAACTGATGGCTGGCTACATTATATCCGAGAGAAGCGCCGATCTGTTTCCCCTCTTCGTGATATTCTTTGCTGTCCTGCTCGCTCTCGATATGAAGATTTCCAGCAACATTTGCAGTGACCTGTTCTGCTTTCACATGGCTTCCGATGATGTCTGTATCTTTTCCGCTCTCGATGCTGACAGTGCGCCCGGCAGACACGGTGCTTTCTTTATGCGCCGTGTCTTTTGCTATGCTATTCTGTCCGCCTTTTCCATAGGACGCACTTAGCCCCTGCAAACCGCCAGCACCGATGGTAGCACCCAGGCTGCCGCTGCTTGAGGTATTGTGCGTGATTGTCGTGTCGCTTTCTTTGGCTGACAGAAGATGAATGTCTTTCCCAGCTTTCAGAAGAATATCCTCCGCCGAAAGCTCGCTGCCTTTGACGGAGATATCTTTTTCGCTCTTTAAAGCAAGTGTATTCCCGGCTTTGAGCTGGCTGGGGGAGGCCTGTGTCGTTACAGAGTCAGAAAGGCTGGCAGATTTAGCGGTGCCGAGAGAAATGTCCACACTGACCGCACGGCTGGCCTTATTTTCAGATTTCGCCGGCTCTATCTTATTTTTATCTTGTTCGATCAGATTGTTCAAATTCTTCTTTCCAAAGTCTGTAGCAATACCGCTCTTGGTCACATTATCCAAGAGTGTTTGTGTATCCTTCAGATCTTTGGATGCGGCATCAATGGTCTTTTTGTTATCCAGGTACTTAGATACCGCGCCATACATATTTTTACCAGCTTCTACACCATACAGAGCGGACAGCCGTTTATCTTCTGCGCCCGCTGCCTTTTGCAATGGAGTAACTATAGATTCAGCGGTATTGACCAAAGCCCCGCCAAGAGCAACGGTCAGTCCGCTCTTTTTATATTCATGGCTTTCCGTCGAGGTATAGACATTGTCTTTACTGGAAATAGAGATATTCTCGCCAATGACAGTCATGTCTTTTCCTGCCACAAGGGTAGATCCCTCTACCTGTGTTTGTCCGGAAGAGGAAATTGACAGATTTCCCTTCGCACTGCCAATGAGCGAACCCTTTTGCATCAAGCCTGATTCCGCATACTGATCTTTCCGTTTCTCCGTCCCGATGGTGAAGCCGAGTCCGCCACCCGAGAGCAGACCGCTCTTCTTGACCTGCTTGGCGTAGTCATGCTGTTCGTACTCTTCTGCGCTGGAAATGGAAGTATCTTTGCCGGAAGAAATCGCTACGTCATGTGTGCCGATGACTTGGGATCCAGTCATATTCGTATTCCCGCCCGCGGTGATCTGCACGGCATCTCCCGAAAGGGTCGAGGCTGTCACGGTCTTGCTTTCGTCACGGCTCTTGATCGTTGTGGTCTTGCTGGAGAGGAGATCTCGTTCCTTGTATTTCAGGCCATAGTCGTCCCTGGACTCATTATAGCCGTTTTCCAGGTTCACGTCACCCTTGGCGGCAGCCGTTATTTGACCGTTTTCTGAAAGTACCGTCGTATTTCTGGCACTCAAATTCTCACCCGCCGTGAGGGTGATGGTTTTCCCGGCCGCGAGTGTATTTGTCGTCTCTGTTTTTCTATAGGTGCGGATATAGTTGTCGCTGTTCTCCGTCATGTCTTTCTTGGCTTCGAGAGTATCCGTGTCCAGATGAATGTTGTTTCCTGCTTTCAGGATCAGGGAGCCATTGTCTCCCAGTGCTTCCAGCGTCGCGCCGGTGAGGTGGATGTCTTTTCCTGCCTCCATGAGGAGGATGCCGTCCTTGCCCTTGACGGCGATGCCGGCGGTGGTATGCAGCACATCCTGGTTCTTTTCGTGCAGCACGGTGTCCTGCATGGTGATATTGTTATCCGCGGTCAACGATACCTGCTTTTCCGCATGGATGATACCACTCTCTTTGATGTCATGAGAGGCTTTCAGCTGCACGGTATCGCCGTAGATCATGCCGCGGTTCACGATGTCTTTCCACTGCATGAGGATGGAGTTTCCCATCAGTGCGCCGCTATTGGCGAGTTGGTTCTTGGCTTCCATGACAAGCTGATTCGCACTGATGAGGCTTCCGTCTGCTGCTATCTTTTTCTCGCTGCCCGCTTTGAGGTAGACGTGAGGGTAGAGGACGTCATACGTTTTGCCATTTACGGTGACGGTGGTGGTCTCGAGCCAGACGATGTCGCTGGTGAGAGCGGCCATCTGTTCTTTGGTGAGGGCGATGCCGGGCGTCAGATGAAATTCTTTCGCACAGGCGATGCCGCTGTCCATCAGCGCATGGAATTCGTCTTCGTTATTGGTGAAGCCGTCGAGATAGGTCTTGCCTGTCAGCTGGATGATCTGGTTTCTCAGAAGTTCCTGTTCGTAGAAGCCGTCACCAAGGCGCTTGGTGACGCGTTCGGGGTCCCAGGTCATCTGCTGGTACATGTAGTCCGAGGAGAGGAACTTCTTTTTATTGGTGAAGGCGGGATCGGTTTCGACCAGGTACTTGGCGGTCGTTTCTGGATGAAGCTGGTAGAGGGCGCTTTCTGGGAGGAAGGAGAGGCTGCCGCCTGTTTCTTTGCCCGCTGTCGTTCCCGGCTTGGTGCTGCTTTCTGCATGGAAGGGGTAGAGGAAGTTTTGTATGTTGTCACGGATGCTTTGCGTGATGTCCTGACTCTGTGGTGCAGAGGCGGTATGTCCCGCGTAGCTGCCGACGCCCAGGGAGGTGGGGTTGCCCATTTCTTTCTGCGGCGTCATGAAGACTTGTCCGCGATAATGTCTGCGCCATGCCTTGTGTGGTCTTGGCTTTCTCTTGGTATAGCTTTCCTGCGTGGTGCCGAAGGTGACGGACTGTACCTGATTCTGTTCGGCTTTGTTTTCGAGGCTGCCGCCAGTTGCAGAAAGCGAAGCGCCTGCTGTGATGCGGCTGTTTTCATTGATGACATTCCCCGTGAGTGTCATATGTTTTCCGCTTGCGACCTGCCCTGCGCGGGTTTCCTGTACCTGCTTCTCGGAGGTGTGCGTGGTGGTACGGATGATGGTGTAGTTCTTGATCTTGTAGCTGCCGATCACGCCGTGGGAATTGTTCTCTTTTTCCACTTCTTCATTGTAGGCTCGGATTTTGGTATTGAGCGTCTCCAGGATACCTTTGTACTGTGCGTCCCACTCGGTCTGCTTGGGGTCATCATAGCCGGGGCGAGGGGAGGTCATAGATGTGACGCCAAACTTTTGGAAAATGGGGTCATCATAGTCGTAGTTCGGCGCGGATTTTCCGATCAGCTCGTCTGGGATGGGCTTCTCGCCAGCGGCACGTTCTTCGTCGGTGATCTGCTCGATCGTATCATAGCCGGCTTCTTCGATGAGCTCCTTGTATTCGGCTTTGTTGTGGTACGCGCCATAGCCGCTGCCCAGCGCGCTGAACTCACTGGCATCAAATGCCTGCCCTTTTTCGGGGTGCCCTGCTTCATCGATACGGATCAGATCTGGGTTGACCGTTTCTCCTGTCCATACGCGCTTGGCCGAGAAGGATTCATTTTCGTTGGAAATCCAGGGCGCTGTAAGCGTAACATTCCCCAACGCAGTGATGTCGGCTCCGCGGTTTGTGATGCTATCTTTTTCTATGATACTCAAATCCCCACCCGCATAGAGCAGGGATGCCGAGCTGCTTAGCAGGGTATCTCCGGAAATTGCGAGATTTTCTCGCGCCGCGATAGCGCCGGACTTATGCGCTGCCATCTCTTGGCGCAGTGTGTCCACTTCTGCTTTCGCTTCGTCATACTCTTTCTGCCGCTGCTGAATGGCCGAAAGATACGCTGTCTTCTGCTCATCCTTCGTGAAAGCTGTCACGTCCGCAGCAAACGCTTCATCAAGTGCCTGCTCTTTTGCTTTCAGCACACACATTTTCTCTGCGAGTTGTTCTTCCAGTGCTTTATCTTTTCTGTTTTCCAGTGTCTTGGTGTCAATCGTGATATTGTTTCCGTAAATTCGGCCTGTTTCCAGATTTTCCAGATGGAGAGCATGAATTTCATGCTCTCCATCTGCATTCATCAGCCCGCGGTTCAGGAGCGACTTCGCCTGTATGCGAATCGCCCCGCCTGTGATTTCTGCGTCCTTGTGATTGTTGATGCCATCTGCGTTCAGTGAGATCTTTCCATCCGCTTCCAGCTTCTTTGCATTGGTAAGTTTTCCTTTCGTAGAAATTGCAAGTTCGCCGCCTGCTTTCGTGATGCCGAATCCGTCTTTTGCGTGTTCGTTCGTGATGTCTGCTTCCGTTTGCACCGTGAGATTTCTTCCTGCGATGAGTTTCCCGTCCAGCTGGATGGCCTTCGTCTCGACAATTTCATCCTGCCCAGCGGTCAATGTGCCTTTGGTATTTACGACTTCGCCCGACATGATATGCAACGTCTGATTCGCCGCCAAATGGCCTTCCGCATTATCCAATTTCCGCGCAGATGAAAGCAAGCCATTGCCATAGGCAGTGACGTTTCCTTGCTCATTATTCAGTTCCGCTGTTTTGACATCCAGATTCCCACCAGCTGCGATAGTTCCGTTTTGGTTGTCCATCAATGTCTTCGCAGCGAGGGTGACATCGCCATTGGCCAGGATACGGCTGTTCTCATTGGTGATGGTGCGATCCGAAGAAATGGCGAGATGTCCCTCGCTTGCTATCACGGACTGGTTCACCACATCGCCCGCGTGAATCTCTGCATGGCCTTCGGCGCCGATGGTCTTCGCATTCGTCAGCGTGCCTTCCGAGGTGACAGACAGATGTCCGCCAGACGCGATAGTGCCCTTATTCAGTATGTCCTTTGCGCGAATCGTCGCTCCATCCTTTGTATGGATGATGCCCGTGTGATACAGATTGCCCTTGCTGTCGATCACAAGGTCCTGCGCCTCAATGGCACTTTGGAGTTGTGCAGGAATGTTTTCTTCCGTCAATACGAAAAAGATACGTCCTGCATTCATGGCACCAAGGTCTGCGGCATCAATGGCAACCTGCGGCTTCACTCCGCTGCCTTCGATGGCCGCTACTGTACCACTTTTAGCATCAATGACATTCGCGCCCGTCGTCACCTGAAGCGTCTCTGCTTTGATCTGCCCCAGGATCTTTGCTGCGCGGGTATACAGTTCGATGGCATCGGCCTTCTCCCCATTGAGCCCTTTACCGTCGATCACAATCATCGCATCATTCGAGACGCGAATGTCTTTCCACTGATTGTCCCGACTATACTCCGGCTTGCCCGTGGTGAGTATGGCGCGACCGGTATTGATGAAGCCGCCGCCATTCACGGTGATGCCGTTCGGATTTGCGATCACTACATCGGCCTTCGTGCCTGCCACTTCGAGAAAGCCGTTCATCGTCGTAGGATGGCCGCTTGTCACCTGATTCAAGATGATCTTCGCTGGGCCGCCTGCCATATTCGCATTGCCCTGTACAAAGCCTGCGAGTTCTGTTTTCGAGAGGGTATAGGAGTTATTCAGAATGGCCCCTTTTTCGGGCACGTTGAAGCGCTCATAGTCATTGCGAGAGACTCCGCCAGCTGAAGGCGCGGCAATATTGACAAGAGGAATGCCGCTCGCCGTTTCCTGCACGAGGGGCTGGCGGTCAGATGGAGCTTTTGTGTCTGGCAGAATGGGAGAGGCAGCCAGGAGAATGGTATCTGTATAGAAAAGGCTCGCAAGAAGAGCGGCTGCGATTTTCTTAACCAGTGTATTGCGTTTCTTCATGATTCATACTTCCTGTTTCTAAAAATGCCAACTCATAGAGAAAGAGGGCACCCATTTCTGCGTATGATACCCTTCCGGATGATACAGCGCACGGCTGATAGAGGCGTCATAGGAAATGTGAGAGGGGAGATGTCCGCGAAGTCCTATCGTGAGGCCTGCAATGGTGCGCCCAACCAGAGATTCCGTCGAGACACCATATACGCTACCGACATCCACGCCAACATATACATTACTATGCAGAGAGGGGATGCGACTGGATAGTTCATTTCGCAAGTACCAGCCGCTTTCGCCCATCAGTGTATACTCGCCGTCAAAGCCGCGGACGGTATAACTGTTTCCGATACTGATCTGGTCAATCCCATAAAGCCGCTTGCCTGCCGTGTTCCACTGGCCATGAAAGGAAGCAGAAAAAGAAGCAGGGCGATGGCCCAGCGTCAGTGGTTTGTACCAGTCTGCGTCAAAGAGCCACAGTTTGTAGCGGCTCTTCGGCGCATCACTGTATTCATTTTCTTTCTGCGCTCCCAGCCATCCCATGCCCTGCCGATGGGCAAGACGGAGGTAGAGACTGCTGTTTCCGAGCCGTAACTGATCAGACAGCCCGATTTCCAGCGCCGTCCGATCGAGACGCTGCACAGGGATTTCCATGTCATTCAAAAAGGTGTGCGAGTCTCTTTTGATGACCGCCAAGTCCCACGAGCGTTTCTCCATCCGGTTGCGGGAAATGAGGTGATCCAGCATCAGACGGCTGACACGCGTCTTCCCTTGGCTGATGAAATCATAGGGGATGGAACGCACCGTCTGGTGATACCGGTAGCGGTCATGGCGAAACGTCAGCGTATCTTTGCCGCGAGGAATGGAGTAGGAAAAGCTCAGATTGCGCGTCCCTTTTTCGCTTCCATCACGACTGCCATCCAGGGAAAAAGAAAACTGCAGCTGGTCATTCGCATGAAAGAAACGATCGATGCCTGTCGTCAGTGTCCACTGGTACTTGCCTGTTTCTGCAAGGCCTGCATTGTCCACCGATAGACTGCCGGAAAGCTGCTTTCCTGCATATGTTGTCAGCTCCACATCTGAAACACCTGCCGCATTCACGGGGAGAATCTGCATCGAGACGTCCTGCGAGGCAACATTTCTCATCTGCTCCACGCCTTGCTCAAGCAGGTATACATTCAAAAGATCCCCTTCGTGGATGGGAAAGGCATTGCGCCAGGTAACTGCCTTGCAGCCTTCCGCATAAACCACACGCCCCATGCGTCCTGCCAGCAGTTTCAAATGAAATAGACCGCTTGCTACATTCTGCTCAGGAATCACCACGCGGCTCGTCACGTATCCCTTATCCGAGAGCTTCTGATTCATAGCTGCAAGGAGCTTTGCTGCCTCTGCCAGCGTAATTTCCTGATTCGTATAGGAAGCCGTCATATCTTCCAAAAAGGAGAACTCTTCCAGATTGTCATCTACCACGATCTCTCGCACGAAAAAAGCAGTAGAAGAAAGATCTTGAATCGAAGGATCTACTTCTACTGCTTTTTCAATGGCGATAGGTTTCGTCAGCTGAGCCGTGCTCCGGCTCGCACTGATGGCATGCTGAATCTTTTGCTCCTGCAACTGTTCCTGACGAAGAAATGGCGTATCTGCATAAGCGATAGAGGTCACGCCAAAAGCAAAGCTAATGCCTGCAGCGGTAATGAACAGCTTGCTTCTTTTCATTTCTCCACCTCTCCCTGTCATCTAAAGAGTGATTTATTATTTATGCAAACATATTAGCACATATTTTACTGATTTACAAGTACATTTATGGCATTTTATCCGTCATTCTATTCATAATCTTGCACTTGAACTGATAAAAATATCAAAGGTTTGATGGTTTCATCAGTTGTAATGACGACAATCGGACGTAAGAAAATGAATTTTGAATAACTATCACAGTGTATATGTCCTCTCTCCTCAAAGCATGCAAAAATCGGACCGTTACCCGAAGCCTTATTTTCCCCACTGCGCACAAAACCGCCATCAAAAAACCGCCGGAAAGTGATCCACAAGGGATCCTCCTTCCGGCGGTTTTATCCTGTACACAAAGGGCTACAGAATGTAATTCGAAATATCTATATTCTCCGTGACGTCGCCGAGCTTATTTCTCACATAGCTCTCGTCGATGGTGACGTGCTTGTCCTCAAGGTCCGGCGCATCGAAGGAGAGGTCTTCCAAGACGCGCTCCAAGATCGTATAGAGGCGGCGGGCACCGATGTCTTCGGTCTCTGTATTCACGCGGGAGGCGATGTCGGCGATGGCGGAGAGGGCGTCTTCGGTGAAGGTGATGTCGACGCCTTCGGTCTCGAGGAGCGCGGTGTACTGGCGGATGAGGGCCTGCCGCGGCTCGGTCAGAATGCTGCGGAGGTCATCCTTGGTAAGGCTTGAAAGCTCGACGCGGATCGGGAAGCGTCCCTGGAGCTCGGGGATGAGGTCACTGGGCTTGGAGACGTGGAAGGCACCGGCGGCCATGAAGAGGATGTGGTCGGTCTTCATCTGGCCGTACTTGGTCTTGACGGTCGCGCCTTCGACGATCGGGAGGATGTCGCGCTGCACGCCTTCTCGGGAAACGTCGGGGCCGCCGGAGGAGCGGCCGCCTGCGATCTTGTCGATCTCATCGATGAAAATAATGCCGCGCTCTTCGGCGTAGTGGATCGCTTTGTCTTTGACGACTTCCATATCGACCATCTCATCGGCAGCGGCTTCTGCGAGGATGCGCTTCGCGTCGCGGACGGTGACTTTCTTCTTTTTCATTTTCTTCGGCATCATGGAGGAGAGCATCATGGAAATCTGGTTCGCCTGTTCGTTGTCGGTGTTCCCCGGATTTCCTTTCTCTTCCACTTCGATCTCGATCACACGGTCGTCAAGGTCGCCGTTTCGGATGCGCGTCTCGAGGTCCTTTCTTCGCTCTTTCTCGCCTTCATCCATCGGCGTCTCTTTCTTTGCTTCGCCGAAGATGATGTCCATGGGGCTTCGTGTCTCGACTTTCTTGGAGGGCCACATGGCTTCCGCGATGCGGTGGATCGCTTCTTCGTCCGCATCCTTGCCATGGCGGGCGCTCTCTTCTTTCTTCACAAGGCGGACAGCTTCCTCGGCAAGATCGCGGATCATGGACTCGACGTCACGACCGACGTAGCCGACTTCGGTGTACTTGGTCGCTTCGACCTTGACGAAGGGGGCGCGGGTGAGGGTCGCGATGCGGCGGGCGATCTCTGTCTTGCCGACACCGGTCGGCCCGATGAGGAGAATGTTCTTCGGGCTCACCTCTTTCGCCATTTCCGGCGTGAGGCGGCTGGCACGCCAGCGGTTTCGGAGGGCGACGGCTACAGATCTCTTCGCATCGGTCTGCCCGATGATGTACTGGTCCAAGTATTCCACGATTTTTCGCGGGGTCAGGTTTGTATTTTCGTTCATCAGATTTCCTCCACGATGACATTGTGATTCGTATAGACGCAGATGTCGGCGGCGATGTGCAGAGATCTCTCCGCAATGTCACGGGCGGAGAGATCGGTCGCGGAGACCAGAGCACGCGCGGCGGCAAGAGCGTAGTTTCCGCCGCTGCCGATGGCGAGGATGCCGTCATCCGGCTCGATGACTTCGCCGTTCCCGGAAACCAGGAAGAGGTGCTCGCCGTCGGTCATGATGAGAAGGGCTTCGAGCTTCTGCAGCACGCGGTCGCGTCGCCACTCCTTGGCAAATTCGACGGCTGCGCGGACGAGATTGCCATTGCAGTCGGAGAGGCGCGCCTCGAATTTATCGAAGAGGGCAAAGGCATCTGCAACAGAGCCTGCAAATCCGGCAATGACGCGGCCGTGGTAGAGGCGGCGCACTTTGCGGGCGGTATTCTTCATGATGACCGCATTGCCCATGGTCACCTGTCCGTCACCGGCGACGGCGGTGTGTCCATCCTTCTTGACCGCGAGGATGGTGGTGGCGTGAAATAGAGAGTCTTGGGACATGGGGTGTTCTCCTTTATCGTATTAGCTAAGGGAAATAGGGTTCAGGGTTAGCCTCTCGGGGCGTGCCGCCCCTTGATTGCGCGCGAAAGAGGTTCAGCGGGTTCTACAGGTTCAGAGGGTTCAGCGGGGGTGGTGCGACGCCTACTTATTTTATGCGCCGCTCCGCAACCTTGAACCTGTCAACCTGAACCCTGAACCCGTCGCACCAGCAACTAGACTAGAACGCAAAGAGACTCATCTGTTCTTCTTCCGGCAATCCTTTGAGGACGCCCATGGAGTCTAAGGTATCTATGATGGACTGGCTGACCTTGCCTCGCTTCTTGAGGTCCTCCTTCGAGGTGAAGGGATGATCCTGTCTAGCAAGGACGATCTCCTTGGCCACGGCATCGCCAAGAGCAGGGATGCAGTTGAATGGCGGCAGGAGTTTCCCATCGACCATGAGGAATTGCGAAGCGTCAGATTTTTCCAAATCGATCGGCAGGAAGGAGAGGCCGCGCAGGTACATTTCAGCGGCGACTTCGATGACGGTCGCATTTCCTTTTTCCACGGCTGTCGGCTTGTCGAGCGCTGCGATGCGGGCCAGCTCCTGCTTCATGGACGCAAGACCGCGCAGGATGACGGGTGCATTGAAGGAGCCTTCGGCACGGATGGTGAAGTAGGCGGCATAGTAGGCCAGCGGCTGATAGACCTTGAACCATGCGATGCGGAAGGCCATCATGACATAGGCGACGGCATGGGCTCGCGGGAAAAGGTAGCCGATCTTGAGACAGGAGTCGATGAACCACTGCGGCACGTGTGCGGCGTCAAGCTCGGCGCGGTTATTCGAGCCGCCTTTTTCGAGGCCCTTGCCTTTACGGACATTTTCCATGACTTTGAAGGATGTCAGAGGCTTCACGCCATGCTGGATGAGGTAGTTCATGACGTCGTCTCGGGTAGAGATCGCATCCTCCAGTTTGACGACGCCATTCTTGATGAGGTCCTGGGCATTGTTCAGCCATACGTCAGTGCCGTGGGAGAAGCCGGAAATACGGACCAGCTCTGAGAAATTCTTCGGGCGTGTATCTTCGAGCATGCCGCGGACGAAGGGCGTCCCGTATTCCGGCAGGCCGAGGGCTCCGACGGTGACGCCTTTATTTCCGATCGCACTCGCAAGCTCATCCGGCGTCAGGCCCAGTGCCTCGGGCGAGCTGAAGAGGGACAGTGTCTTCTGGTCATCGAAGGGGATCTTCAGCGGGTCGATACCGGTGATGTCCTGCAGCATACGGATGACCTTCGGATCATCGTGGCCGAGAATATCCAGCTTCAGCATACGGCCGGAGATGGAGTGGTAATCGAAGTGTGTGGTGATGGTCCCGGGGATCTGCCGGCCATTCTCATCCTTCAGGTATTTTTTATTCGCGGCGTACTGGAGCGGCGTGAAATTGTGAATATCCATATCACGCGGGCAGACCATGATGCCTGCCGGATGCTGGCCGGTCGTGCGCTTCACCCCGGCTACGCCGGCGGAAAGTTTTTCGATGAAAATATCATTGAATGTCAGCCCGCGGTTCTCCGCGTATTTCTTGACGAAGCCATAGGCCGTTTTATCCTGAATGCCTGCGATGGTGCCGGCACGGAAGACATTGTCGCGGCCGAAAAGCTCTTCGGTATATTTGTGCGCGACGCCCTGATCGTCTCCCGAGGAGAAATTCAGGTCGATATCCGGCACCTTGTCTCCGTCGAATCCGAGGAAAACGGCGAACGGGATGTCATGTCCATTCTTTGAGAGGTCGCTCCCGCACTTCGGGCATTTCTTATCCGGCAGGTCGAAGCCGCCGCCGACAGAACCGTCTTCGAAGAAATGGGTCCAGTGGCACTTCGGGCAGACGTAGTGCGGCGGGAGGGGATTCACCTCTGTGATGCCTGACATCGTCGCGACGAAGGAGGAGCCGACAGAGCCTCGCGAGCCGACAAGGTAGCCTCGGTCATTCGAGTGCTTGACGAGCTTGTGCGCGATGTAGTAGAGGACGCCGTAGCCGTGATTGATGATCGGCGTGAGCTCGAGCGTCAGGCGGTCCTGTACGACCTTTGGGAGCGGGTCGCCGTAGATGGCCTTCGCATTGTCGTAGCACATCTTGACCAGCTTCTCATCCGCGCCTGCGATTTTCGGGTTGTAGGATTTCCACTCTTCGGCGAGTGGCTTTAAGACTTCGCACTGCTCGGCGATCCTTCTTGTATTCGTGACGACGATCTCGATGGCCTTTTCTTTGGGAAGGTAGCTGAATTCGTCAAGCATTTCCTGTGTGGTACGGATGTAAACGGGCGGATGGGACTCGATCTTCCCCGGTTTCTCCCAGTTTGAGAGGAGAATGTCACGATTTCTCTGGTCTTCCGCAAACATGTAGTGCGCGTCGGATGTCGCGCAGCAGGGCATGCCTGCCTTGTCGGCGATCTCGATGACCTTGCGGTTCAGATCCTCTAAGTCCTTCTTCGTATTGATCTTGCCATACTTGTCGTCATTGATGAGGAATTCATTGTTTCCGAGCGGCTGGACTTCGAGGTAATCGTAGAACTTGGCTTTTTGGATGAGTTCTTCATCGCTCTCCCCCGCAAGGACCGCACGGAAGAATTCTCCCATGACGCAGGCAGAGCCGTAGATCAAGCCTTCGTGAAGCTCTTCCAGAATGAGCTTGGGGATGAGAGGACGTTTTCTGTAAAATTTGAGGTGCGACAGTGTCACCATGCGGTACAGGTTGCGCAGGCCGGTGATGTTCTTCGCAAGGATGATGATATGCCCGTACTGCTGGCGGTCGGCGTCCGGATCTGCCGGGATCTCATCGATCATGTACCCCTCCATGCCATAGATGACCTTCTGGTGATACTTGTCTGCGAGATCCTGGATCTTCGGGAATGCCTGAATGACGCCATGGTCTGTGATCGCGACCGCCGGATGATGCCACTTCGCTGCCGTCTTGATGATCTCTTCATTGTCGATAAGACCATCGAGGCTCATTTTCGTATGCAGATGAAGCTCGACGCGCGGCGTCTCGTAATTGTCCTCATGGTCGATCTTGACTGTCTCCCCCTTTTCCATCTGAGACAGCTCCAGCACAAGCCCGCCGGAGTACTTGTCGAGGCGCACATTGCCGCGCACCTTGACCGTCGTCCCCGGTTTCAAAGACTCGACAGCTTCTGCCTCCTCGGGGCGGTCGAAAAATTTCTTGCACGGGATGCCATTCGTTTCATCGGCGAGATTCATGAGAAGGAGCTTCTTTTTGCTGCGAAGCTCGCGGACCTCGATAGAGATCACCGTGCCGACAAAAATGACACCATCCTTCTCTTCATTCACGGTGCGGATCTCGATGGACTCTCCCGTGATATGCTTCCTGCCAAGGTATATGCCATTCACTGCGCCGCTTTTTTTGGCAGTGGGTGCGGGCGCTATGAAAGCACTCTTCGGCAGGACGCTCGAAAGAGATGGCAGACTGCTCGGCATGGAGATCCCCGGCATCGGTGTCTCTTCTGCCATTGCCGGCATCGCCATTTCCGCTTCCTGCGCCGCGGCGATGTCGTCAGCGGTCGGGAAGACAGGGATATCCGGCGCAAGGCTGTAGCTCTCCATGGGCTCTTCCAGCGGCGGGAAATCCACCGGCGGCATATCCGGATCCATCATGGGCGCTACGGGCGCAAAAACCACACTCGACACATCATCACCATTGATATAGATCGTTTCCACGCATGCCAAAGCCGGCCCCATATCTTTGAGTGCCTTCAATGCGGCTTCTTTATGGTCGGCCTTGATGTACCATGCGCGGCTCTCGGTGTCGATCTCCATCAAAGTGATGACGGATCCCGCCTGTCGGGACTTCAGACGATACTTTCCCATAGGATCTCCTTTCGAGGTATAGATAACACAGGTGGTGGCATTTCGACTTTTTAGGATGAGACATTAGAAATTAGGGATTAGGGATTAGGGATTAGGGATTAGAAATCCCAATTGACTAGTCACTAAATGCCACCGTCAGGCATTGCCATGATTTACGCTCCGCGGCGCTTCTATATTTTGATGCGCCGCTCCACCATTTCTCATTTCTAATTTCTCATCACTTCATGCTCCCTTCTTCACTGCCTCAGGGGAGGGCGGCTCGGATGGCTGGGGAGGATCATCCGGTTTCACCTTATAGGTGATGACAGTATCGACAGGTTCATAGTCGGAGTAGAAGCTGTCATGGAAAATGCGGCCGTCGGCCCACTTGACAGACTGCGTGACGAGGACATTGTGTCCTTCGTGACCATCCTCGACCTTTTTATCCTCTTCCTGCGAAGGGTCGACACGGATCACGGTCTTAAAGGGCAGGACTTCGTCGCTCTTCTTTGCGATCTCTACGAAAGAGGGCTTGTCTTCCTGATTTCCTAAGATGCGCACGGTCACAGCACCCGGTTCGTAGACCGCATAAATGTAGACGCCATGCTTCAAATGATTCAGGAAGCAGAAATCGAGCGAACCTTCCGCGACGGTCGCATCACGCCCGATCGGCGCATAGGATGCCGGCGAATAGTGGCAGGTACGCTCTGTCACGGCAAGCCCTGACAGGATGACGGCATTGAAGAGCGTCGTGCTCACCTGACAGACGCCGCCGCCTGGCCCCGGCTCGACCTTGCCATTGATAATGACAGGGGCTTCGAGATAGCCATTCGCGCTGGAACGGGAGCCTGTCGCCTGATTGTAGGAAAAAGAGACTCCCGGTGCGATGTACCTGCCGCTGATACTGTTTGCAGCGATCTCGATATTTCTGCTGCGGTTGCCCCCGGGATAAAAGGTGGTCGTGTATTCGGCAAGGACCGCATTGATTTCCTGGGCAGCCTCCTTTGTCATATTCGGCTTCTGGATGTCTGTGGCCGGGATCTCCACCTCTCCGCTTTCGCCCTTTTTGAGTTGAAGCGCGGCTGCTTCTTCCAGTGCCGCCTTGTCGATTTTCATGGAAGGCCTGCCTTCATCGAAGGAAACGGATCCGTCTTTCCCAAACCGGGGCTTCGCATTGACAGGAGGCTTCGCATACTTGGCGGCCAGCTGGGCGATATTCTCGGTGAGGTGCTTCTCATCAAAAGAAGCATCGATGGCCGCACTATGCCCGGTGAGGAGGATCCGCCAGCGTTCGTACCAGCGCTGGAAGAGCCCGCCCGTCCGTCCAAGAGCCATGGCTTTCTCTATGGCCTTCTCGTCATAGCGGACAGAGAGTGAGCGGAAGGATATCTCTTCGTGAGCATCCTCCTTTGTAAGTACCAATTTTCCATGCAAAAGATCCGCATTTTTCAGGGAAAAAAACTCCTTAAGCTCTTCCTCCGTCGCGCCGCCTGCCTTTGTCCCATGGATGGTGACGCCGGGGATGACCCTGTCGTCACTTACCCAGAGAAACGGCGCGCTTCCGATGCCGATAACAGCCAGTGTGAAAACCAGTCCGAATATCCGCTTCCAGCGGTATCGTCTTTTACTCAATGATAGTCCCTTCGTTTCGTATATGACATTGGGGTGTAAGGTGTATGGGTTCAGGATTAGCCCCTAGGGCATGCTGCCCTTTGATCAGGGATGAAAGTCTCTCTTGAATGAGGAAGGAGAAATGAAGGTGGCGGCTTCGCCGCGAGCGAGAGCTCAGGTCGCATCTGTTCTGACATTCGTTATCTCACATACGACGTTTCTCGCCGCTCAGGATGATGAAACGGGGCGATGCCCGAAGGTTCCTTGGATAGCAGGTTTCCCGTTTGAGCATTCCCAAACATCGACCACCTGGCCGCGAATGACAAAGATTTCTCGCTGACGCTCGAAATGACGATACGAGAGTCTGATGTCTCCCAGTCTCTTAGTCTTTTAGTCTTATCCCTAGCCGCCAATCACCAGTCACTTATTTCCTCAAACAATACTTCAGCAGCAAATCTTTGAGTTCAAGCTCCGAGGCGCCTTGACGGGAAGCGAGCTGGTACTTCATGATCTCCAGAAGAAACCACTCCGCCTCTTCTTCCGTGACCTTCCTTGCCTCGGCCTGCACGGCCCGCCACTGCCAGGAGGATCTCACCCCCAGCGCCTGCTGGATATGGGTGGGCGGTACGTGATTCCTTTCCATTTCCTTCAAGATCTTGATCTTTCTGAATTTGGAAGAAAGAAGTCCGAGATTTTTGATCGTGGTGGTCATATCCGTGAAGACGCGGTCCGCACTCTCTAAGACCAGCTGTGACTTTTTGTCCAGAAGCGCATCGACGAATTTGAAGATTCCCTGATTCATGTAGTCGGGAAGTGCAAGCTCCAAAAGCTCCTTCGTCACGACGGACTTTTCCCCGCACATCAGTACCATCTTATCACATTCCGTCTGCAAAAGGGGAAGGGAAATCGTATCCCACGAAGAGAGTACATCCTCCAAATAAGTCCGTGCGGAGAAATCGACACGCTTGCCCGCTGCTGACAGGAGACGTATCATCGCGCCTGCCGCATCACGCGGCAAAAGGAGCGAAAGCTCTTCACTGTAGCAGACAGACAGCAGCCCTTTCACGATCTTCGTTCGCTTGTCCGGCTTTCCATCGAGCTGGATCAGACAGAAAATATCAGGAGGCAGGCCTTGCAGCACCTCTACAAAGTGGAGGGCCTCCTTTTCTTCTTTCTCTGCTTTCGAAATGCGCTTCAGGAAAGGGGGATTGTGTATCACGACCGCAGTCGCACTGGAAAAAAGTGACTGCCCTGCCAGGGCATTCTCATACTCTTCCAGACTTCCCTCTCCATCGAACAGAACGGGATCGGGCGGATTTCCCTCAAAATAGGCCTTGAGCAGTCCCTCCCGACGAAGGGCAAGGGATACCAGATCTTCACCATAGAGAAAGCAGCAGTTCTTTTTATTTAACTTTTTGGCAGGCATAAGTGATCGTCCTTATATAAATGTAACCGGGGATCCGGGAGTGACTTGGGCTGGTGTCTAGGGATTAGAGATTAGGGATTAGACTTATAGACTGAAAGACTAAGAGACTGGGACGTCTGATGTCTGACTTCTCACCCAGTCCAGAAGCTGACAAATCGCAATACCAGTCACCAGTCACTAGTCACCAACTTCCACCCATTCTTGTACACGACCTCCTGCATCCCCTTCTGGTACAGGTTCACGGATGGGATGTCTTTGAAGTCGAAGAGCTCCATATCTTCATAGGCATGGACGAGACGAGTCCCGCCGTAGATGACCAGCTCGGGCGCCATGGTCTCCGCGTCTTTTTCCGTATATTCTTGAAAGCCATGGCTGCCGGTGATCCACAGGGTATGAGGAGACGCTTTTGGCATGGGTCTTCGTCCGGAAAGGAAGATGTCCTTCTCCCCCATCACCATCTGCCAGCTGCTGCCATTGGTGATAAAGTGCAGCTCATCCAAAGAAAGTGCGGCCCTTCCCAGACATCGCACGCGCGCTGTCTGCCCCGATAGAAGCTGCGTCGCCCATTTCCGCGGATCGCCGCCTGTCACCCAGATCTCCCTGACAGGTATCCCCATCACGAGAGGGAGCGGCTTATCGACATCCTCCAGATCCAGAATGAGTACATCTGCCTCCTCTACCCCTTCATAGGCGAGAATGGAATTCCACTCCCAGACAGCGGTGCGTGAGGAGATGCGGCTTGCCTTATAGTATAAGATGTTTCGCCCGTCATTGACAAGAAGGATTCCGCGGTCACCGCCAAGATCCGGGCAGATGACGCGGGTCGAAGGCGCCAGGAGCTGAGCCATCGCTATGGCAAGAAAAAGAAGCGACAGCATGCCTCCGGCAGCCATGCGAGAGCGAGCAGAAAGCCGCTTTCTGAAATACACCACCGCAAGAAGCGCATAGTAAAAGGCTATTTCTAAAGAAGAAAGACCGCCTGTCACAAGCTGCGCTCCCCTGGCCGAGGAGAGGAGAAGATTCAGACGCAGGGCTAAAAAGACCGCATAGTCTGCCGCATAGAGAAGCCCTGCCATCAGCGGACGGCAAAGAAGGGAGACGAGTGCTGCGATAAGCCCCGCGATAATGACCCATTCCAGAAACGGCGTGACGAAAAGATTCGCAAAGATGAAATACACCGGAAAGCGATGGAAATCATAGAGCATGATCGGTATCGTGAGAAGCTGTGCCGCTGAAGACAGCGCGATCCCTTCCTTCACCCATTTCGGCAGCTTTGGGAAAGGGCTCATCCAGCGGAGGATCGGACGGTAAAAGAGGAGGATCCCTGCGGATGCGCCGACTGAGAGCTGGAAGCTCACATCGTACACATAGTAAGGATCCCAGAGCAGCATGCCAAAGACCGCCGCCCCCAGAAGATTCAGCGTCGCCCTCTCCCGGTCAAGGAAAATCCCAACGACAGAGAGGATCCCCATGACCGCCGCACGGATGACGGGCGGCACAAGCCCTGAGAGCACCGCGTAAAACAGCACAAGCAGGATGGCTGGCAGGATCACAAGGCGTCGCGGCAGCGAGAGCCAGCGTCCCAAAAGGTACAGGAAGCCCAAGAGCAGCGCCACATGCGAGCCCGAGACAGAGAGAATGTGGATGATGCCCGTCGCGGAGAATGACGTCATGACCTCTTCCGGAATATCATTATAATTTCCACCGAAGAGGAGCGTCATCAGGATCGAAAGGCGCACCGGATCCATGTAAGGCGCAAATGTCTCTTTCAGCGACTGCTTCATCTCCGAAGAGAATCTCTCTATGCGATAAGCACCGCTCTCACCGGCAAAGGCGGGATGCATGCCTTCCTTGAGATACAGCCTTCCAAGGAGATGGCGGCTCCGATAGCGTCCCGTGAGATCGATCTTTCCCGGATTCCGATACAGGCGGATCGGGCTCATTTCTCCTTCGGCGTAAAGGCGGTCACCGGGATGGAAATGCCGGGTCTCTTTCTGATCATAGAGGTAGCACGTCCCCGAGAGCGGCTGGAGCGTCCCATCGGCGTATCGGATGGAAACGAGCGCAAGCGCATATCTCGCATAGCCCTCCTCCCCTTTTTGTACCAGCGGATCCTCCATGACGATACCTTCATAGGTGCCTGCGCTTCGGCTCGCCCAGTGTGACTGCTCCTGCCACAGGGCATCGGAGAATGCCATGCGGAAAGCGCCGATCGTCAGAAGAGAAAGCGCCGCTCCCAAAAGGACAAGGGAAAAGCGGCCGCGGAAATGACCATAGAGAAGGAAAAGCACACTGGAAAGGAGCAGCAAGGCATACCCATAAGGCAGCAGAAAAGGCGGAAGCTCCTCGAAAAGAAAAACTCCCGCTGCCAGCAAAAGCGCACTCCAGAAAAGCCCCAGCCGGATCATCATAGGGTGATCTTATCCGCCATCTTCTTGTAACGACTCTCACCGATAGAGGGCACCTTTTTGAGCTCCTCCTTCGAGGAAAAGCGGCCATGCTCCTCACGGTAGCGGATGATCTTCTCCGCCGTCACCTGGCCGACGCCCGGGAGTGCTTCGAGCTCTTTCGCGCTGGCGGCATTGATAGAGATGAGCCCGCTCCCCCGTGCATCCACCTGCTCCGGATCAAGCGGGATATGGATCTTCATCCCGTCAGAAAGCGGCTCGGCCATATTGATATCTTCCATAACCGCATACGGCAGCACATCACCCGCAGCCTTCACCGCATCGAAGAAGCGACTTCCCTCAGGAAGCTCATAGACCCCCGGCTGCCTCACGGCACCCGTCACATAGACAAGGAGAGTCCGGGAAGACTCCTTGCCGGAAAGCTCGACCACAGGAAGCGGTTCCTCTTTCGTCTCCCCTGCGGCATGCCACAGAAAAAAGGCCGCTCCCAGAGCCAGAAGAGCCGCCACAAAACAGATCACAAGGATCCGTCGGCTTTCCTCTTCTCGTCCCATGGGAATGGCCTCCTGTATGCTTCATTCAAAACCGGAATATCACTTATCCCCTTCCCCAAACCATCACGCCTTGCGGCACCACTGTGAACGAAAACGGATTTCTGCTATCA
>OLGJ01000346.1_pt1 | contig 30803 bp, 48 predicted proteins | sample 1605431 | NCBI WGS metagenome assembly OLGJ01 (sample SAMEA3888920, study PRJEB22519) | human gut metagenome | biome: human gut; feature: human-associated habitat; material: faeces | place: Denmark | collected 2009
GAAGAAAATCAAGAAATTAAACTTGATGAGGCTCCTGAAGAAGAAATCGAAGTTATTGATATGAATAACAAAGAAGTTTCATTATTAGCTAAAGGTGACGTAACAGCTCCTAGAGGATTTGTTCCTACTATCAATAAAACAAAAATAGGTGAATATGGTTGTTTTAATGGTAGAACATTTCAAATTGTTGGAAAAGACGTTGCTGTATGGTGTGATAATGGAAAACAATTTTCTTTATCAAGCATAGAATAGAGGTGTAATTATGGAATTTATAAAGATAGGTAAAGATAGATTCTTAGTTAAAGACTCTAATGGATTGATTGTATCTAAAAAAGATATAAAAGTGTCTAAAAAAGATACAAAAGAAGATAAACAAGATACAAAAGAAGATAAACAAGATACAAAAGAAGATAAACAAGAATCCTGTTCTTTAGACAATAAAGAATGTAAGCAATGCGTTGCTAAAGTTAGTGAAAAAGGTGAATTAATTGAAGAATCAATTAAGCCTGAAAATATCAAGTAAGCAACAATCATTAAAAGAATCAATTGTTGCTCAAGACGTTCCTAAAATATTTGTATTAGGCTCTACTCAATCAGGGAAAACTTATATTATTGCATATTCATTGATATTATATGCTCAAGCATTATATAAATATGATTCTAAAACGCAATATAATGGTGCTGTGGTTGGGTGGAGCGTTGATACTATTAAAGGTAATATTGTGGACGTTTTGGAAATGTTTTTAATAGGAATGGGTTATAAGAAAAAAGGTAGAAATGGAAAAGGTGATTATGTTTTAAAATATGGCTCAGGTGATGAGAAATATTTGAAAATATTTAATCTAAAAATTTACTTTTTTGGATTTAATAATGTTCTTGCATTTAACAAGATATTAGGGAAACCTTTAATATTTGAGTGGATTGATGAATCAGCAAGAATCTACACTCAAAAACAATTACAGGAATCATTTAATGAATTCCCTGGACGTCAAGTTTCATTTGCAGGACACCCTTATAGAAAGACTATACATAGTTTTAATGTTGAGGGTAGTGAGAATCACCCTTATAAAGTTGATTATTTAGACAAGAATCCTAACGCTAAGCATTATGTATTTTTCCCTTATGATAATCCTAAATTAGATACTGAAGATAAAATAAAGGAAGTAGTTAATATGTTTCCTCCTGGTAGTTTAAGAGAACAAAAAATATTTAATAAATGGGTTGTTGCTGAGGGTAAAGTATTTAGTCACGTAAATAAAATTGATTCATTAAATGGATTACAAGTAAGAGAAATAGGATTAGGTGTCGATTATGGTAGTGTCAATCCTACTGCGTTCGTTCCAATAGCATTATGTTATGATAAAACTAAAAAGAAATGGATTTTAGTAAGATTAGAATGTTATTTTCATAATCCTAAAGTTATGGGTGATACGCCTACAACTGAGTTCTATTCATTGCAATTAAGATTCTTTTTAATCTATTTAAAGGAAAAATACCCACTAATTCCTATAACTACTAACGTTGTAGATAGTGAGGCAACGCATTATTGTAATAGATTGGACGCTGATAATATTCCATATAAAAAAGCTCCTAAAGGTGCTGGAAGTGTTGATGAGGGTGTTCAACATTTACAATCATTAATTTATAAAGATTATTTTTATATTTTGGAAAAGCCAAGCATAAAAATATTTTATAAAGATGGAAGTTATGAACTATCAGGAAAAGACGATTCATTATTAGAATTTGAATCGTATCAATATGACACGATAAGGTCTATTCGTGAGGGGGCAAATTGTTATAAAAAAGAGGACGACCATTCAATAGACGCAACAAGATATTTGCTAGCTGAATGGAAAGACACAGGGCGTTGTCCTGTAGTATAGAAAGGGTGAAATAAATGGAAATAAGGTGTAAAAGTTCTAAAAGATTTTTAATGAAAATTGAAATTGAGGCGTATCTTGAAGCAATACGCAAATTAGGTATATCTTTAGAATTACCTTTAAAAATTGAAATACCCTGTCGAACTTGTAGAGTAATTGAAAAATATGAGATATATGAAAATCATTATCGATTTATTGGCAGTTACAAGAAAGAATAAAATATATTGAAAAAATATAAAAGATATGGTAATATAATAGTATATATAAGTGCAAATTAAGAGTGTTGCAACTCAGTAAGCATATTTTCCAGGTGGATTATATGCTTATTTTTTTTGAAAGTGAGGTAACTATGAAAAAATTAAAAGATTTATTTAGACGTAAAAAATGGAAAATGTACTTATATGCAAGTAATCAATGCGTTAAATGTATTAAAATTGATGATGAAGAATCACCATTTGAAAACGTCTATATAATAAGAATCCTATTTAAAAAACATATTATAGGAACTAATTTTGGAAAAGTTATCGTAAAGCCAGTAAAATTAAAATATACTGATAACAAACATAAGAAAATTCACGTAGAAACAAAATTATATGAGGGAGTTGATATTGAATGAATGGAAAATTAAGACCTTTTAATGTTTTACAAGCTCCTTATATAAGAGTAATGAGTGAAGTAATAATGCCTGGTCAAACTAATGGGAAACCTAATATTAAATTTGAGCCACGTTACATAGTTAGTCCAAGTGCAAAAAAGATTAGTACGTATATTGTCAATCAAATATTTGGTAGTGAGTTGGTAACTCAAACTAAGGGATTGAATATTAATTGGTTAATGCCTGTATTAAAAGAGGCGTTAGAAACTGCAATATATCAAGAAGAATCATTTATTTATCTACATAAATTTGATAATAAAGTTTATCTTGAATGTATTAAAAAGAGTGATATACACGATTTAGTTCAAAAATTTGATAAATTGTATTCAGCAACTCTTATACAAGATTTTAATGAAGTTAGTAAAGATTATGATTATATGTTAAAACGTCATATAACTATTGAAAATGGAATTAGTGTATTAAGATTTGAAGCATTTGAAAAATCAAAAAAAGGAACTGAATATGTTCAAATATCAATCCAAAAGTTTAATCAAAAAACTGATAATGACTTCTTAGACAAATATGTATTGCCTTATGAAGTTCTTATAAATATTGATTTAGGTCAAAATTTCTTCAAAGATAGTGAAAAACTATTAAATGAAGAAATGAAGATATTGAATACTATTGCTGAAGAAATAGAAAAAACAAAAACAAGAATTGTTACTACTCAACATTATCAGTCAAGTGATATTGTTACTTCGTGGAAACCTGGAAATTCATTTTATGATATTCAAACAATAAGTGTTAATAACATAGCTGATTATTTCACATTATTGCCAGGTGATAAAGAACACCAAATGTTCGAATTCTTACAGGGTGACGTTAGAATTGAGCAGTATGTCAGCACATTCAAGTTTTATGATTATCAATGTATTCAAAATGCTGGATTAAGTCCTGCGTCATTTGGGTATGAAAAAGACGCATATCAAAACGTTGCAAATATAGATTTATCTAAAAATGCAAGTGATATGACAATAGAAGCAATTAAGACTCAAATAGAGCCTCAATTGAATAATTTATTTAGCAATATTATTAAATTACAACAATCTCAACTAATGACTGAAAATTTACTTCCTGATTCTCTTGTATGGGATTATGGAGCAAATGAAAAATTTGATGATATGAAAAAGATTCAAGTCCTAAGGTCAATTCAGGGCGTTACTGCTGTTCCTGTTAAAACTAAAATGAAAATAATTATGCCTATTATTGAAAAATTAATAGACAAAGATTATGTTAAAAGTAATCAAAAGGAAATTGATGAAATAGTTAATGAATGGACTGATGAAAACAAAGACATAGAAGTCAAATTTGGTGAGGTATAATGAAAGACGAATTTAGTATATTTATTAATGATTCAGTTTATTATACTCAAACTGAGTATTATAAATTAATTAATAAAACTAAAGAATTGTTCTTTTATTCCTTACAGGAACAAAAACCTGCCTCTTACTTCAAAAAAGAAGCAAATAAGATATGGGGTAATATAGACCATAGTTATATGGAACAACGAATCCAGGAATTAGAGGAAATGATTAGTGCTAAGAATTTAGAGGGAAGAAAAATATTAAATCCTAACGCTAAATTTGAACAAATATTTCCATTAGATAGTGAAAGTAAATATATTGATATTGAAAGAAAATACGAAAAAGTTGTTAATAAATACTATAAAGATAGATTAAAAACTATTAACAATGGATTTGTAGATAAAGAAACCTATCTAACTAATTTAATTGAAAAATATGATAAAATGCAATCAATAATTCCTTATTATAATAAAAATGGAACTATTAGAAGTTATCATAACATTGCTTCATATAATTCAATGGTATATAACACTAACTTAACAAAAGCAGGTTGGAATCGTACATTATATGATTCAAAATTACTTGAAAATGATTTGGTATATTTACCAGCTCACCCTGGAGCGTGTCCTTTATGTATGCAATTCCAGGGTAAAGTATATAGTATAAGTGGTAAAAATCCTAAATACCCTAAGCAATCAATAGCAATTGAGGGAGGCGTAGGACACCCTAATTGTAAACACGAATGGGTATTATATTGGGATTCAAGTCAAATTCAAGAAGATAAATATAACGATATTGCGTGGGAAGAATATTATGAACGCAAACAAAAAATTCAATCATTACAATTAGAAAGAACTAATTTAAAGGTTGATAAACGAATTTTAGAGTCAATAGGCAATTATGGTGAGGCTGATAAAGTTCAAGCCAAAATAAGAGCCTTAAACTCTAAAATAAAAGAATTAAAATAGGCTTCAATGGTTTATGATTATACTACACCATTTAAAAGGGGATTAATCAAAGATAATGTTGCAACAAATTATCAGCACTTCATATCTTTTATTAAAAAGAAAATGGAGGAAATTATGAATATTGAAAAATATTTAAAAAACAAAGAAGCTGGCATTACTAACGATAATATCGACTTCGATAGTTTAACTAAAGATATAAGAAAAGGTTATGTTGATGAAAAAGAAGTAGATTCTCGAATCAAGTCAGCAGTTGATACTCAATTGAAAGAATCAACTCAAAAATATGTTGATTTAGAAAATAAGTACAATGACTTAGAAAAAAGAAATACTGATTTAACTTCAAAGAATCAAACTTTATCTTTAGAAAGAACAATGATAGGTCAAGGCTTTAAGGAAGAAAGTTTTGATGAAGTTAGCAAATTAAGACAATCACTTTATGCTGATGAAAAAGACGATAAAGTGGCTATTCAAAAAATTGCTGAAAGATTTAAAGATACTTATTTTCCTGAAAGCAAACCTGTAGTTCCACCAGTACCTAACGAAGCAGGATTAAAAGGTGGAAGTAAAGAACAAACACCAATTACTAAGCCTGACGTAAATAGAAAGACTAAAGTAAGTGATTTGTTCATTAGTAAGAAATAATTCAAATAAGGGAGGAATTAATTATGAATTATAGTACATTAAATCTTGATTTACAAAGTGTTGTAAAACGTTGCTATGACAATTTACTATATCGTTCAAGTTTTATGAACTTCTTAAATAGTGCCTATATAGGTGAAGTTAGACAAACTGGAACACCAACAATTGAAATAGCAAAACAAAACGCTACACCAACAAATAAGGTGTTAAATAGTCCTGATTTAACTCAAGCATTAAGTCCAGTATTAGCTACTTATGGCTCTAAAATAATTGACTTAACTGAGTTAAGATTAGATTATTCATTTAGAGTTTCTTATATGATGACTGAAAGTGGAATGAAGAAAGCAGTAGATGGTCAAATTGAATTACAAGATTCAACTAACGCTACAATGATTGATGAGTATGGTTATGACAAATTAGCTACTTCTATCGTAGGAAGTGCTGATGGTAGTCTTGCTTATACTTTAGGTCAAGTAATCGTTTGGAATCCTGCAACTCAAGACGCATATATTACTCTATTAAATAACTTAAAAGCAAAATTATTTAATAGAAAAATCTATGAAAATTACCTATTAGGACTTGAAGCAGTTGAATATGGTAATTTCGTAAGTGCCTTAACTTCAATACTAAAATTTGAAACTATGGCAGGTGTTGAGGGTGTAGATAGAGGTGATATAGCTAGAGCTTATGGAATCTCAATATTCCCTATTAATAGTGACGTATTAGATTCAACTAATACAAAAGGTTATTTTGCTAATGAAGTAGGTGTTGTAGGTGACGCATTCTTCAGTCAATTTAATGAATTTAATGGTAGTTACCCAGGATTCCCAGGTTACTATGTTGTTGAGGGTGTAATCCTATTTGGTGCTGACGTTGTTAGACCTGAAGCAGTAATTAAATTAGTTGCTTCATTACCAACAATGAACACTTCAACAGGAGCAGGAACTTTCGACGCTGGTAGCGTAGGAAATGCTTATAGTCAAACTACTGCATTTAATGGAACAGGCGTTGCTTCATTTGTAGCTGTTGGTTTACCAGCAGGACTTACAATTAATCCAACAACTGGAGCTATTACTGGAACACCAACAACAGCTGGAAGTTATTCAGTAAATGTTTATGGTCTTGATAGTGATGGTAACTATTCAAATGCTCAAAAAGGAACAATTGTAATTAGCTAGTTTAAACAAATTATCTAATTAAAAATAAGAGGTGAGAATATGAAGTTTTTTACACTTGCTGAATTTCAGCAAAAATATAATGAATATGCTCAAATTGAAATACCAGGTTATAAGGTAGAAGAAGCAAGTGAGATGATATTCTCACAAATAGGCTTAAGATATAGGAACGATAGTTGGGATTATACTAACGTTCCTAAGCCTATAAAAGACGCTTCTATGGAACAATTACGTTTTATGTTAGAACACGATATTCCATTTATCGATATTAATAGAAATATTAAAGCAGGTAAAATGGAAGCTGACCTTAAAAGTGATTATTCTACATTAGCATTGAGAATATTAGCAAATCATAATTATTTATATAGAGGTAATCCAATTCAACACAATATGGGATTAGACATTCCATTTGGAAGTTAGGAGGTGCTATTATGTTTTTAGTAAATGGTATGAAAGCCAAATTAAGACAATTTAATAGAAAGCCTAACAATGAATTATATGATGACCAACAATATAAAGAAGTAACAATCAAATGTTGTCCTTATGATATTGACCAGGGCATACAATTTGGTGTATATAGTGTTCCTGAAGCTACTGGCTATTACCAAGTTCCACGTTGGGTTGACGTTAGGGAGGGTGACCAAATTACATTTTTAGGAAAATATAGTGATGGAATAGTTCATACAATATTAAAAGTTCAAGACGAATGGTTATTTAATAGAGTAGAGAACTATGTATTGGCAATAAAATAATGGACGACATTAAAGTTGTTTGGAAGCCAAAAGCCAAAGAATTAATCTTAGAAGAATACCCTGATAAAGTTGTATATACAATAGCAAGTATGACTCTTGATATGTCATATACAACAATTCCTATGGGAAAAACAGGGAATTTAAGAAAAACTTCTAAAAGTGCTGGTGTACGTGGAAGTAATAAAGATTATTATATTGGCTCATATACTAACTATGCTAAATTTGTATGGTTAATGCCTGAATCCACTAATTGGACTACACCAGGAACTGATAGTCAATGGTATAAAAAATATTGGGAAAAGCACAAAACTATGATTGTTAAAAATGCGTTAGAAAGGAATAAGTTAAAATGAATATAAATGACATTAAAAGAAAGAATACAATATTAATTAATTATTTACAAAGTCTTAAATTTAATAATAATTTTAAATTTAAAGCTGAGTATAATACAAATGATAATGATTCAAATGTTGTAGTTGTTCAAGAACAAATGGGGCAAAAAATTGTCTTTTATGGTGATTGTCCTCCATTGTTCAATTATTATTCAATCCAAGTATTTGGACTTTCTATTGAAACGTGTAAAGAATTGTCAGTTGATTTAGGCAATTTAATAGGTCAAAGTGTTCGATTTGTTGTAACTAATGTTATAGATGGTAAAACATATAACGAGTTATGGCAAATTATATTTATGCAATTTAGTAATTTTCAGCCAATAGAATATAAAGACATTAGACGTATAGGTTACACCTCTACGCTTAAATGTATAGTTAATTTATGTAATAGAACTGAATTAACACAATAAAAATCAAAAAAGGAGGAAAAATTATGAATTGGTTTTTAAATAATAGAGAAGTTATACGTAATTTAGCAATAAATACAGGAACTTCAGCAAATCCAACATTTACGCCATTTTGCACTACAAGTGAAGTATCGTTAGCTATGGATTTTGAAGAAAAAGATTTTTATGTATTTTGTGACGCTATTAAACGTTCAATCGTTACAGGTGCTAAATTAACTATAAATGCAGTTGTTAAAATCGATATGAATAACGCTGGTATTTTAGCAATGCTAGGTGATTTACATTCATTATTAGAAAATGGAACAATTGCACAATTTAATAACGTATTAGTTCAATTTGAATTAATAGAATCAGTATCAAGCAATGTATTAGTTTACAAGAAATACCAAGTTCCAGTAGTTATGAAAATTAGTGAAATTGGTGGAGGTGCTGAGGACGAGGGTGAATATTCTCTTGAATTAGTTATTAATGGAAAAGGTAGTGTTATAACTGCTTAATACAGGGTGGGTGAAACGCCCACCTATTTTATTACTCTAATAGTTTTATACAGGTGCAATTCCTGTAAGAGTGACCAAAAATAAGAAATAAATATGGAGGTATATATGAACGCTGGTGATATAATCTTTAATTTTAAAGGCAATACTGATGACGTAGAGAAAAAATCAAGTCAATTAGGCTCTAAGGTTAAAAGTATGGCTAAGGGATTCTTAAAAGGTACTGCTGTTATTGGTGGAGCATTAGCAGGACTAACAGCTAAGTCAGTTCAAATGGCTGGTGATTTAGAACAACAAATAGGTGGTACTGAAGCAGTATTTGGTAAATTTGCTTCAAGAGTTCAAGATTATAGTAAAGAGGCTTTTAAAACTGCTGGTCTTAGTGCTAACGATTATATGGCTACTATGAATAAAATGGGAGCATTAATGCAGGGTAGTGGAATCGATACTGAAAAAAGTCTTGAATTATCAGCAAAAGCAATGCAACGAGCTAGTGACGTAGCTTCAATAATGGGAATTGACATTAATTCAGCAATGGAAAGTATAGCTGGAGCAAGTAAAGGAAATTTTACTATGATGGACAATTTAGGTGTTGCAATGAACGCCACTACTATTGAGGCTTACGCAATGTCTAAAGGTATTAATAAATCATATAATGAAATGACTAAGGCTGAGCAGGTTGAAATGGCTATGCAAATGTTTTTAGAAAAAACTTCTTACGCAATGGGAAATTATTCTAAAGAAAATGAAACATTTGCTGGTAGTTTACAAACTATGAAAGCCTCAATATCTAATTTAATGGCTGGTACAGGTGATTTAGACCAGGTAATAGAATCAGTAAGCAATTTTGGAAATATTGTTGTTAAGTCAATTGGTGAAATGGCTCCAAAAATTGTAAATGGTATTGTAGGATTAATTAATGGATTAGTTCCTATGCTTCCTACATTACTACAAAATTTACTTCCTAGCGTAATTAATGGGGTTATAATGCTAGTTCAGGGAATCGTCAATTCACTTCCTACGATTTTGACAACTCTTGCTTCTATGCTTCCTACCATTATTACTTCAGTTTTAGATGGTCTAATCCAGGTTATGAACGCACTAACTGAAATGTTACCTGTATTAATTCCTCAAATCGTGGACGCAATTTTAGGATTGCTCCCTATTTTAATCGATAATCTACCACTTTTCATAAAAGCTGGTTGGCAGTTAATTACAGGTCTTACTACTGGAATTATAAGGAGCGTTCCTACTCTTTTATCTCATATTCCTAAGTTAGTAAAATCAATATTTGGTTATTTCAAACAAATGCCTAAAATGGCTTTAGATATAGGTAAAGATTTAGTTAAAGGATTATGGAATGGTATAAAAGACGTTTCAGGTTGGGTATTAGATAAGATTAAAGGATTTGGTAAATCTATTCTTAAAGGAATTAAGGGTATATTTGGAATCAAGTCACCATCAAAAGAATTTGAATATATTGGAAAAATGAATATTTTAGGATTTGAAAAGCCTTTTGATGAACAAAAAGACGAATTACAAAGTAAATTTGAATCATTGTTTGATTTAAGCCCTAGCCTATATGGAACTTCAAGCTTAAATCTTAGTCCTAACGTAAATGTATATGTTGAAAATAATATGAAAGAAGATAGATTAGGTCAATTAGTTAATAGCGTTAAAACGTTTAGTGGTGGTGCTAAAAATGACTATTCTTATGGAATGGGGGCGTAACTAATGATTCAAATGTTTATAAATAATGAAGAAGTAGTAAGTAATCAAAATATATCTATTTTAGAAGAATTGCTTAATACTTCTTCTACAATACTAAATAATTGTTACCCTATAAGTTGGGAAACTACTAAAGACTATGTTTCTAACTTCTATTTTCCTCAAGATTATTCAAGTTGTGAAATATATAATGATAACAACTTAATATTTGCTGGAATAGTTAAAAATAGTGCTGAAATAAGTCTTAGACCAACTGAGCCTAAATATTGCAGTTTACAAATATTAGATTATAAGACTCTATTAAGTGAGGGGAAATGTTTAGATATAGTTATTCCTGAAGATACTATTCAAAATCAAATTGAAAGTGTTATTAATTATATTAGTGATTATGGATTCGTAATTGGGAATATTCAATTGACTAATCCTAACGAAATAGCAGGTGCATATTCTACTTTAGACAAAACACCTTATGACGTATTTCAATATTTTGCTGAGATAACAGGTGCTAAATGGTTTACAAGAATGATTGACAAAAATACATTAGCAATAGACTTCTATAGTCCTGAATTAATGCCTTATGTACCTGATATTGAATATACTCAAGAATATTTTGAAGAAAATAATATAATTGATATGAATTTCTCATTTGGTACTTTAGATTATAGAAATAAACAAGTTATATTAAGTGACCAGGTATTCAGTTCAATAGATACAACTGACACCATAATTGCTACAAGTGAACAAAATCAATTCACTTTATCAGGAATAGTTGGGAACTTAAAACAAGTTTTTGTTAATGGCGTAGCTCAATCAATAGGAACTTCTAAAGACAAAGAATTAGGAATATATGCTGATTTTTATTATAAAATTGGTGAAAATACAATTGAATCAAGTATTAATCAGCCAAATGGAGCTGAAATTAGAGTCATATTCACGAGTTTAGTAAAAGGGCGTCAAGTTGTATCAAATGTTGATGAAATTGAGCGTATAACTGCTCAAATTGGTCGAAATGGTACAATAGCAAGATATGAAACAAGAAATGACGTATCATCAAATAAAGCTTTAATTCAAATTGCTCAGTCATATTTAAAATATAAAGGTAAGCCTGAAATACTTTTAACTATTAAAACTAAAAATAAAGATATATTTAATGTAGGACAACAAGTATATTTCAATATGACTCAGTTACCTATACTTGCTCAAGATTATATGATAAAATCAAAAGAGATAAATATAATTAAAAGTGGTGATTATCAAAATGTTTTTTATACTTATACATTATGCAGTAATTATGATAGTGAAAACGCAATTAACTTTTTTGATAATCAAAGAAGAAAAAGAAGTGGAAACATTGATGAAAACGAGTTTATTACAAGAAATATTGATATAGATAACGAAGTAAATATTATATTTGATAATTTATCTATACAAGAAATCCAAATAACTGATGATAATAAACTAAATGCTTCATTAAATGCTGTATTTATAGAATAGGAGGGAATATGACAAACGAATATAAAGAAAATATATTAAATTACTTAACAGGTAATTTAGAAAATAATAGTGGTTATAATGAGCCAATATTTACTTATACTGATATTTATATTAATAATTTAAAATTGAATTTAAGTGATTATTTTCAATCAATGGTTTTCTATCGTGCGTTCGTTTCCTCTAAAGATAATAAAAATCAAAATTTAGAATATTCAGTTCTTGCGTGTTATGGAACTTTAGTTGGTGAAAGTGATGCAAGTGGAGCATTTGTAATATTAGATAAGAATTACGAAATAGTTCAAGTTATTACTGAATATAAAGATGGAACTAAAATTGGAATCGTTCAAGCATTAAATGTTGATGATTCAGGAAACTTCTACGCAGTTGAATTAAGAGGTTCAGTAACTTATAGAATAATTGAACTTAATAATTTGGTATTAAAATTAGAGAATCAAAGCGAATATGAGGCAATTGTTAAAAATGCTTATACTTTACCTTTTGAAGCGTGGGAATCAATAACAAAAGTATATAGAAACGAAAGAAAAAACAAATATTTTATATTAGGGAATTATTATGGTAGTGAGGGTTCATTACTATTAAGAGGGAGAGAATTAACTATATCTAATAATTTAACTTGGACTGATTATGGAGCTGAATATAGCTGGTCAAATGTTACAAGCATATTTAATAATGGCGTTGAAGTATATTGGGATTCAAATAATAATTTACAATTTCGAATAGCAGTATTTAATTATGGATTATTTATACTATCTAAAGGAACAGGTACAAATATGGTATCAACTCAATATACAAGTGATTCAAGTTATGGAAACACTGATAACAATTTAATATTTTATTCAAATGAAATTGCTTACTACGTTGTAATTGATGATAATGAAACATATAATACATATCATTTATATAAAATTAATTTAAGTACAAAACAAGTTACTGAAATATATACTGAACAATCTAATTATTATCAAATGAATAATCAAATGTGGTTATTTAAGTCTAATAATACGATTTATTTTTATAAAGTAATGTCTATTAGTAATCAAGACGAATATGGTGACACTCAATTTAGGTTAGATTTTGGAATAATTGATGATACTACAATATTTACTAAAACATTAGGAACATTTTATGGCTCATCATTTACGACTATATTTTGCTACGCTAATATGATTAATAAATTTAATAAAAATTATTTATATATTCAAAATCAAAATAAGGTCTATATTGCTGAGTTTAATTGGAACGCTAATAATTATAATGGGTATTCTTTTATTAATCAGGATTCACTTATTCCCAGTTCAGTAGCCATTGAAGATTCTAATGAAAATGAAATATATAATAGAAATATTTACAACTTAACTAATTATTCTAACTTTTATACTGCAATGGCTGAAGTACCTAATTACTCATTAAATGAAGAAGAAATATATAATGCTATATTATATTCTAAAAATAACAATATGCTATTAAATAAAAATATAAATATAACTAAAAATATATATGAAGAATTAAATGTTAATTTTAACAATCAAATTAATATTATTAATCAAGCAAATAATGAAAATAATATATCAGGAGCAACAAGATTAAATAACTCAATGTTAAATAATGATTATGAAAACACTTATATTTCAAAATATAAAATAAATTACGCTGATAACACGTCAGTTATAAAAAATATAAGTGTTAATGAATTAATTTATACTGATTTATCTACAAATTATAATATAATAGTATATGTAGATAAGTTAATAGATAATATAGAGCTAATAAGCAATGACGAACAAACTTCTTACAATACAATTGATTGTAGTTCATTAGAAATTGGTAAATATTATCAAATTAATCAAAGAGTAAGAATAGAATAGGAGGAATTAATATGAATCTAACAAATATTACGTTTGATAATAAATCGTTTATTAATCAAAATCCTAACATACCTAATAATAATAAAGTATGTGATACTGATATGAACGAAATTAAATCAGTAATAAATGGAAATAATACTGAAATTGATAGTGAAACATTTTATAAACCTGGTGAACAAATTTCAATGGGTGGAAATACTGCTTCAAGCTTATATGCAACAGCAGGTTATATTACAGAAAGTACTCAATCAGTTTTTGTAACATTAGTAACGCCTAAAAGATTAGATAATATCACTTCAATAACAATTAATAGTATTAACGTAGAAGCAAGAGGTACAAGTGGTTATTTAAACTCACAATCAGGTTATGTTGAATATGTAGGCAAAAATGATTATACAATTACTGCTTGGGTTTCAAGTCCAAATACAATTAGTATTAGAATAAAAAAATCAAGTGTATTTACAAATGTCAATAATAATAGACCTATTACTTTAGCTGGTTATTTTGCATTTACATTGTCTTAGGAGGTGATATTATGCAATGGAATGTTTTGATTGGAATTGCTGGAACATTGCTTGGAATAGTATTTGGTTATTTAGGATTTAAACGAAATGCAACTAATGATTTAAAACAAGATACAAAAGACGATACTAAAACAAAAGTTGAAATGAATACTAAATTAGACGTACTTTTAAGCAATAGTGCTGAAACAAAAGGAAGTATTAAAGAAATAGAAAAGAAATTTGATAATTTTAAAGACGACGTTAATGTGAGATTAACAAGAGTTGAAGAAAGTTGTAAACAAGCTCACAAAAGAATAGATGGATTAGAAAAGTAAAGGAGGAAAAAATGAAAGATATTATTATAAGTGTTGATTCAACGTCACATAAAGTTAATTTTCCTGATGAGTTTTTAGGAATAGGCTATGAGAATCTACAGGGAAATTTAATATTTCAATTTGATAATAATTTTATTGGTGGTGAAGCAAGATTAGATATAAGTATCGATTGTGAATCAGGAATGATTCCAAACTTAACACCTTATGAAAATGGCTATATATTACCAATTAAATCATCACTATTAACTGGAAGTAACGTATTAATGCAATTAGTAATTGATGAAACAAGTCTAACTCAATATTCATTAACTACTGATACTGAAATCAATCCTAATAAGACTTATTATGAAAAAGTTGGAAATGATTATATAATTGTTGAAAATCCTGTAGTTGGTGATATATCTCAATATTATGAAGCTAATACGCCAGTATTTAAAACTGACATATTCCAATTAAAAGTAAAAGATTCAATTAATGTTCAAGAAACTATTCCTGAACAATACCCTACTTGGATTAATACTTTAAATACTTTAATAGGAACAATTAATCAAAAATTAGGATTAGTTGATACAGCACTAACTGAAATGAATAATCTAAATATTAATGTTAGTGACAAAGTAGATAGTGAAGTAACAATTACATTTACTGATAAACAGGGAAATCAAAAAGAAGTTAAAATTAATGATGGGCGTGGTATTGTAAGCATATTAAAGACTTCTACAAGTGGAAATATTGACACATATACAATTACATATACCGACAATACTACAAGCACGTTTGAAGTAACTAATGGTATTGATGGAACTGATGGACGTGGAATCGTTTCAATAGAGAAAACTGGAACTACAGGATTAATTGATACTTATACAATAACTTATACTGACAATACAACTTCTACATTTAATGTAGTAAATGGTAAAGGAATTGTTTCTATAGAAAAAACTTCTACAAGTGGCTATGTAGATACATACACTATAACTTATAATGATGGAACTACTTCTACTTATGAAGTAACAAATGGTGAAGTTTCGCAGGCTCAATTAGACGCTTTACAAGACGAATTAAATTATTATAAAACAATTGTAAACGCACTTCCTAAAATTACAGGCTCAGGAACTTCAATAACATTAAATAATACTGCTGATTCTATTTTAAGTAATGTTTTAAATCCTAATACAAGTCAAGATGGCACACCAGCACCTGAAACACCTTATGAAATACATACAATAAGTGGTGATAATACTATAAATATATTTGGTAGAAATATTATAGGGCTAGATACCAAACAATATAAAGTAGGCTTAAAAGCAGGAGATAAGTTAACTATTACAAATGAAACAAGTAGTTCTATTACATTTTATTGTTATACAAAATATGGAGATACAACAAGAAATGATTATTGGGGAACTGCTAGTGGATTAACAAAAACAATAACACTTGCATATGATACAGAAGCAATTGCTTGGATTACTGCACCTGTTGGAAAAGCTTGGATAAATAAAGGCACAACTGCTCTACCATACGAACCATATCAAGAACAAACAGCACAATTAAACTTAGGAAATTTAGAATACTCTAAAATAGGAAACTACAAAGACCAATTTATTAGAACAAGTGGTAAGAATTTATTTGATAAAGATAATGCAAATATATTAAATGCTAGTATTACAATGTCTAATGATATTTATACTACATCACCATCAAGTAATGGAAAAAGTTTATATATTTCTATTAAACCTAATACTGCATATACAATTTCTAAAATAGAAAGTAAAAGATTTTGGGTAGGAACTTCAAGTGATACACCAACAACATATTCAGCATTATTAAATGGAATTTTTAATAATAGTGCAACAAGTATTACAATAACATCACCAAGTAATGCAAATTATTTAGTTGTATATTACTTCTTAAATGGAACTGATACACTAACTGAACAGCAAATACGAGATAGCATAATGATTAATGAGGGTGATACAGCTCTACCATATGAACCTTATGGAACTGATGAATGGTATTTAAAGAAGAATATAGGAAAATTAGTATTAGATGGAACAGAGAACTGGGCGACAAACTCTATATATAATTGTTATCAACTGAATATGGGATATGCTATAAATCAACACTCAGTTAATTCTTTATCTAATTTATTTGTAGAAAAAGATGCTGGTTTATTAGGTACACAATATGGTATGTACACAAAATATACTTATAATTTATTAGTTGGTTTTCCTAATTCAACATTAAGTGATTTTAAAACATTTTTAGGGCAAAATAATATGATTTTATACTATGTGTTAAATGATAATCAAATTATTTACACACCACTAAATGAAACATTACAATCTCAATTAGAATACACATGTAATCAAATGTTAGCATATAAAGGTCAAACAAATATAATTCAAATAAATAATGATTTACCAATTATAATAGATTCAACAGCATTAAAAGATTTAACTGGCTTGTAAAATTATTAATTAGTTATTATGGGGGTTTTGGAAACTATTATTTAATTGAAAAGGAGGAATTTATATGAAATTAAGTAATAAGTTATATGATATTTTGAAATGGGTGGCTATAATATTCTTAGACGCTTTTGGTAATGCTTACGAGCAATTAGCAGGTGTTTGGAATCTACCTTATGGAACTGAAATAATGAGAACTTGCTCAATATTATCAGTATTCTTAGGTATAATATTAGGTATTTCAACATATAGATATAACAAAATGGAAGTAGATACTGATTTTACTGATGATGATGAATTATTAACTGATAGAGGTGAGGAATAATGACTAAGATATATGAAGTTGTTATAGAAAAGCCAAAAATCACTTCTAAATTTGGTTATAGGATTCACCCTATCTATAAAACAAAAAAGTTTCACAATGGACTTGATTTAATATCTAAAGTAGGAAATAGACATTTATTTGCTATTGATGATGGTTATGTTCAAAAAGTAGTTACAAGTTCACCTAAGACTGGATTTGGTAATTATATATGGGTAAGATACCCTAGATACAATTTAAGCCTATTATATGCTCATTGTGAAAAGATATTATTGAAAAAAGGTGATAAGGTTTCACGTGGAACTATAGTTGCTATTGAGGGTAAGACAGGATTAGCAACTGGCGTACATTTACATTTAGGAATGACTAAGATTGGAAGTGATACTTGGTTAAATCCTGAAAACTACAATATGATTGATTCCAGCGTTACATATTATGTAGTTAAAAGAGGTGATACATTATCATCAATTGCTAAAAAGTATAAAACTACTTGGAAAAAGATTTATAATCTAAATAAAAGTTTAATTGATAAAGAAGCTAAAAAGCGTGGAATCAAGAAAAACTTCTATAATTATTTATACGCAGGGGAAAAATTAAGAGTGAAATAATATAAAGAATAGAATTTATCTATTCTTTTTTTATTGGAAATAAGGCAAAAAGTAAAAAAAAGTGAACACATTTTACACAAATTTTAAAAAAATGCTTGTAATTTATTCTCATATATGATAATATATAATTACTGAAACACATAGTGTCAGTAGAAATGAGGATTTAAAAATGAATTTAAAAGATTTAAGAAAAATGAGTAAGGAAACAATAGTAGAATTATTAAATGATTCTCAAAAATGGTATAACAAATGGTTTGATATTTGGAAATATACAAAATCAATGAGTGAAAGCAAAAGATTAGATAGATATTTAAAAACAATAAACAATTGCAAAAGAGTATTATTAGAAAGACAATTAAATGTTGAATTTACAAATAAAGGTTGGGAGGTAATTGAATAATGATGGAAATTGTTACATTAGAAGAAGCGTTAAATCATAGTGGAATGAAAAATGTTGAACATAAAGATTATTATTATAATTTTGAATATAATGGTAAAAAATTTATTATTAGAGGAAATTATAGTTTTTATAATTTTACATTATATATTAAAGAAAAAGATTTAGTTAAAACATTAGCAACAAATATAAGTTATAGAACAATGATAAGAAAGGTTAAAAATTATAAATAAGGAGGTGAAATAATGCAATTTCAAAAAAGAATTGTCTATACTGCAATTTATTTAACAAAAAATACTTGGATTAAATTTGTTGGTAAAGGTATGAAAATGGAATATAAGTCACTTGAAGAAATTGAAAAAGCAATTCAAGAATCTAATATTAAAGAAGTTGATGAGTATAGAATAGAAAAACACGAAGTTCAAGTAGTTAAAGTAATATAATTAACAGGTTTGCTAGTTCCTGGTAAAAACTAGCAACTATTTTATGGAGGATTTATGGAAGAATTATTTGTAATAGCTACAAGAGGAAGAAACAATAAAGAAATATATCTCAAATGTAGTGATAAAGAATCAAAAAATAAAATCTTAATGGAATGGACTGAGGACATAAGTGAAGCAATGGCAACATTTAGTTATAGTGAAATAAATGAATGTGCTAAAAACTATTTTAAGAATTTTAATAAATGGTATATTACAAGTTATAACGCTAGATTTAATTAAAGTGTAAACTGAATTTATATTTATTGCAAAATATTATCATTTTTGATAATATAATAATGAAAGGAAGTTATAGTATGAAAAAAAGATTAATTAAAACAGGGTTGGTTGTTGGTTTAGTTGTAGTGATTCTAACTTTAGGATTCATTATGAAAGAGGTAAATAAAAGAAATCAGGAATATGAAAGGGAATTGGTTAAAGAATATACTACTTGTTTAAAAGAACATTGGACTCAAAGAAGCTATTGTGGTGAACAAGTTGGACGTGATTATCGTTCATTAGATAGACTAATCGAAAAATATGGTTATTCTTATAAGCAAGTTGGTTATGATTTATATTTAGTGGAGGAATAATGAAAGAGAAAATAATTAAAGTTGTATCTAAAACAATTGAATCAGTAAAGAATACATTTGATTCATTATTAGATATAGTAACGTTAAGGCTTGAAATAAAAACACTACGTGAGCAAATTAATGACTTTAATAAACTTGAAAAAAAATACATTGATAAGATAAGTAAATTAAAGAGTGATAATAGAGTCTATAAGATTCAAAATACTAAGCTCATAAATAAGAACATAAAATTAAATGAAGAAGTCCAGGAATTAAAGAATAAAGTAAAACAATTAAGCAATTATTCATTTAATAAGGAGGTGGAATAATGTATAAATGTAGTGAATGTGGTGAAATATTTGATGAGCCAAAAAGATATAGTGAAGATAGAACACCAGGTGGAAGTTTTGAGGGTGGCTCATTTATAGAACATTTTCTTGGTTGCCCTATATGTTCAGGAACATTTGATGAAGTAGAAGAATGTTCAATATGTGGTGAATATAAGTTTCCTGAAGATTTGACTGATACTACAGGAATGATTAATGGGGATTGTGGTTATTGCTGTGAGCAATGTCTTGAAGATAATGACATTAAAGAATTATAAAAAAAGAAAGGAATGAAAACAAATGAAACTAATATTATATGGAAGAAGAAGTTCAGGGAAAACTTGGTTAAATAATAAGATTAATTTTAAAGGCAAAAAGAAGCCTAATTTTAAACATAAGCCAATCGTATACCAAATATATGATTATCTTAAAGAAAACGCAGTAGGGTATGAAAAACGCCTTAAATCGAGTGTGATAATGGAGCAGTTTAATATAACTGACAATACTACATTTAGAAATTACATTGAAGAAATACGTCAAAGTGACGTTTTACAAAAGATAGTATGTAGTGAAGCAGGTTATAAAGGTGGTTATTGGATTGCAACTAATGAAGAAGAAGTTAATAATACATTGAATCACTTATATAAAAGAGCAATGGAAATGCTAAAAACATATTCAATAATTAAAAATAAGTATAAATTAGATGGTCAATATCGAATCAAAATGACTAAATATGAAAAAGATATAATTGAATCATTAATTAAGGAGGGTAAATGAAAAAGTTATTTAAAGAGCAAAAAGTAAGTCTATATAAAGTTACAAGAGATTTAAAATTAGACAATATGAGATTATATCGTTACGCTGATGGAACGTGTGATATTAAAAATATGCCTTTTAGTTTATTAAAATTATTATCAGTTTATTTTAATATGAGTATGACTGAATTATATGGTCTTATGGTTGAATATAAAAGAGGGGGTAAAAATGAGTGAAGAAGAATATATTGATGATTTAGATTATATTACTGGAATAGTAAAACAAAATAAAAAATTAATAGAAGAAAATGTACAACTTCACCAAGAGAACAAAGAACTAAAAGAAAACTATCAATTTGAGCTTGAAGAAAACGCAAAATTAAGTGAATTATGGTGTAAGAATAATAATATTTTGAATGAATTAGAAGAATGGTTAGAAATGATGGAAGAAAAAGAAACAGTAGGCACATATTCAATGGTACAAGATAAAATACAAGAGTTAAAAAAGAAATTTGTCATCAGGTTATTAATGCTAAAGAAACTACTATAATTAGAGCAAATGATAGAAACAAAGAATTATTAAATAAATATACACGATTAGAAAATAATTTTGAAATTATAGGGGAAGCATATATTAAAAAATTTAATGAATGGCTTAATATAAAAAAAGAACTTACTAATATAAAAAAAGCAAAAGGGGGTTATAATAAACAAATTAATCGATTACAAGAGAAAGTAAATCAATTACAAAAAGAATTAGAAGAAACTAATCAAAAATTAAAGGAATCTATGACTGATAAATATTTAGTCAAAAAGATTCCATCAGGAAAAAGACCAAAGACTATTTTTACTAAAATAAATAATAGTTCAGTTCAAAGTAATATTGTTAAAAATATGTATAAGGAGGTTTAGGTATGTTAGGATTTATTATTGGCTCTATATTAGGGTTAATAACAGGATTCGTAATTGGAGCGTTTATAATGTGTTGTTTATTTGTATCTAAAGAAAGTGATTTTGATGGAACAGGTAACAAAACACGCTAAAAAAAAGATTAAGAGAACGAATCTCAGTTTCAAAACGCCAGGTTGAATTAGCAATTAAAAGAGGAAATAATGTTAATGATTATACAGGAAGTTTTAGACGTTATTTAGATAAGATTAAATATAAAGACGTAAATTTTCATATAAAAGTATATGGTAATCACATTTATATTTTTAATCCTTATTGGTATTTAGTAACAGCTCTAACTATTCCCTCTAAATATTCTAAATATAAAGCAAAAGAGGTGAAATAATGGATTTATATAATGAATTACAAGATAAGATTCAAGAATTAAATGATTCAATAGAAGATTGTAGGCAAAAAGGAATAAAATATAACGAGGCTGAATATCAATATAAAATTACACTTAGAATAGAAGCATTAAAATTAAGAAATGATGAAAATATGCCTGTTACTTTAATTAATCAAATCATATTTGGCGTTCCTGAGGTTGCTGATTTAAGAAGAAAACGTGATATAGCTGAAACAATGTATGAATCAGCAAAAGACAAATCAAACACATTAAAATTACAAGTTAGAATCTTAGATTCTCAATTACAAAGAGAATATAATAATAAATATGGAAATTAAAAAAACCAGGGGTGAAATCCTGGCAAAAAAGAAAGTAGTTCACGAAAACAAACTGAACGACTTGTAAAGAGTTACCTTTACATAATTATATTAACATAATTCAATAATTTTGAAAAGTGTTGACTTAGTTCACGTTAAGGTGTAAACTTAAATTACATAATAGGAGGTGAAAAAATGTATTTACTAAAAGATGGATTAGATATTCAAGTAAATAAAACGTTAGCAAGTGAAACAATTGGTGTAACAAGAGAACATTTAACTAACATACTAAATAGAAAAAAGACTTGTTCTAAAATATTAGCGTATTGTATTACTAAATATTTAAGTGAAAATGCTGAAATAGAAGATTATTTTATTAGAAAGGAAGAATAAGATGGAAAAGTTAAAAAGTCCTGCTATAAACTTCTATACAAGTGATTTTATGACTGGAACAATATTTATGAGCAATGAGGAAGTGGGAGCATATATAAGACTTTTATGTATGCAACACCAAAAAGGACATTTGAACGAAAAAGAAATGTTACAAATATGTTTATCTCAAGAAATTTTAGATTCAGTTATGACTCATTTTAAAAAAGACGAAGATGGATTATTTTATAATGAACGTATGGATTTTGAGAAAGAAAGACGTAATAATTATGTAAAAAGTAGGTCAAATAATAGAAATAAAGGTGATTCACAAAATACTTCCATTTATTTGATGATTGATAAACTTAATAATATTGTTAAAATTGGGAATAGCAATAATCCTGAAAGACGTTTAATTGAAGTTAGAAATTATTATAAGAACAATAATATTTATTTATATGCTTATTGTGAAAATGAATCACAAAAGATAGAAAAAGAACTTCACGATTTATATAAAAGCAAATGGTGTTATGATGAATGGTATAAATTAAATGATGATGACATATCTTATATCATATCAACATATAATATGAAATTACATATGACTAATCATATGATTAACGATATGAGTAATCATATGGAAAATATAATTATAAATATATTAAATAATAATAAAAATATATCTAAAGAATATATATTAGAATATTATAGTAATAATATAAATAATAATATTAGTAGTATTGAATATCAAAAATTAGAATATTATATAGAATTATTTAAGAATGATTTAAGAATTATAATTTATGCTATTGAATATTGTAAGTTATATAAAGCATTAAGTATAAATTATTTAAGTAAAATTTTATATAATTGGGAAAAAGCAGGATTTAAAACGTTAGAGGACGTTAAAAATGCTGAAAAAGAAAAACCTCAAGTTGAAGAATCAACTAAAGAGAATGAGGAATTATTTGATTATGATTGGTTAAATGATAATGAATGATTGAAATATAAAATTCATTATGTTATAATTAATATAGCGCTAAGGTTAAAATAGATTTATTGTAGGTGTTGAGCCTTAGCACAATAGGATTAAATCAACGCTTACAATAAGTCTATTTTTTATTAGACAAAAAAAGAAAGGAAAGAAAAATGGAAACAAAAAAAGAAGAATTGATTGTTGTTAAGCAACTTCCAATAATCGAAGAAAGGTTAAAATTATTAAGTGATGAGATTGACGTTAAAGTTGCAAATGCTATGGAATTAGTAGTTAGTGATGAAACTATTAAAGAAGTAAAGAAAGTACGTGCTGAATTAAACAAAGACTTTACTGAGTTAGAAACTCAAAGAAAAATGGTGAAAGAAAGAGTCCTAGCTCCTTATGAAGCATTTGAAGAAATTTACAAAAAATATGTAAGTGAAAAGTTTAAAGAAGCTGATAAGAATTTAAAGATTAAAATTGATTCAGTAGAAACTGCTCAAAAAGAAGCAAAAGAAAAAGAAGTTAAAGAATATTATAGTGAATATGCTATTAGTGAAAACGTAGAATGGTTAAATGATTCACGTTATTATCAATTAGCAAATATTAATATTACACTTTCAGCAAGTATGAAATCATTAAAAGAATCAGCAAAAGGATTTATTGATAAAGTTATAGACGATATTAAATTAATCGAAACTCAAGAGCATAAAGAGGAAATATTTGTTGAATATCAAAAAGAATTAAATGTATCTAAAGCAATTACTGAAGTTACTGAACGTTATAAGAAACTTGAAAAAATGGAAGAAAAGAAAATTCAAGAAGCTGAGATAAATAGACTACAAGAAATAAATGAAAAGAAAATAAAAGAAGTAGCTCCAGTAACTATAGAAGAAGTTAAAGAAGAAAAAGTATTTGAATTAAATTTTAAAGTATTTGGAACTAAAGAAAAATTATTAGAATTAAAATCATTCTTAGATAATGGAGGTTACAAATATGAATGTTAATGATAGTAAACAAGAAATTGTAGTAAAATACAAAATTGATGATAACGAAATTAAATTAACACCAAAGTCAGTTCAAGAATATATTGTTGGAAATGACAATGGTAAAATAACTATGCCTGAGTTTAAATTATTTACTGAATTGTGTAAGGTAAGAAAATTAAATCCATTCTTAAAAGAAGCATATTTGATTAAATATAATGATTCAACACCTGCTACAATAGTTGTAGGAAAAGACGCAATTATTAAAAGAGCAGTATTGAATCCAGCGTTTAATGGAATGGAATCAGGAATAATCGTAACTAATGAAAATAATGAAGTAATTGAGCGTCCTGGAACGTTTAAATTACCAAAAGAAGAATTAGTTGGAGCGTGGGCTAAAGTTTATAGAAAAGATTGGGAATACCCTATATATCAAAGCGTAAGTCTTAGTGAAAGTATTCAAACAAAGAAATCAGGTGAAGCAAATTCAAATTGGACTAAACAGCCAAGCGTTATGTTAGAAAAAGTGGCTAAAGTTAGAGCATTAAGAGAAGCATTTGTTGAAGATTTATCAGGAATGTATGAAGCTGAAGAAATGAATGTTGATTTACCTAGAGAAAACGAAAAGACAGGAAAAGATAAAGTAACTAATGTAAAAGACGCTACATTTGAAGAAAAAGTTGAAGAAGTAGTTCCTGAAAAGGTTACATTTGATGATTTAAAGTAATTATGATATAATTAATATATCGAGGTAACAATGAAAGAAAGAATAAATATTATTAGTACAGGCTCAAAAGGTAACGCTGTAGTAATTGATTCAAAAATTATGGTTGATTGTGGTGTGAGTTTTAAAAAGTTGGAGGGTGTATATAAAAACCTCCAACTGATTCTACTCACTCATATACATAGTGACCATTTTAATAAAACAACAATAAAAAACATAGCACTTGAAAGACCAACACTAAAATTTGTATGTTGTGAATGGTTAATTAAGCCATTATTAGATTGTGGGGTTAAATTAAAAAATATTTTCTTAGTTAATTCTGGTCATAAATATAAAATTGGAAACGAATTAATGATTGAGCCTGTAATGTTATATCATAACGTTGATAATTGTGGTTATAAGATAGATTATAAAAATAAATTATTATTTTATGCTACTGACACTTATTCATTAGAGGGAATTAAAGCCATAGGATTTGATTTGTATATGGTTGAAGCCAATTATACTGATGATGAAATAAAAGAGCGTATAGAGGCTAAAATTGAGGCTCATCAATATATTTATGAATATCAAGCAATGGAAAATCATATGTCTAAAGAAAGAATTGATGAATGGTTGCTTGAAAATATGAATGAAAATAGTGAAGTTATTTATTTACACCAACATAGGAGGGAAAATGAAAGTTGTTAGTGATAAAAAGGAAATGATATTTAGAAATGAAATAAAATATCAAGACGAAAATGGCGTTGAACAATCTAAGACATTATATAAAATAAGTCTTAGCCATAAAAACGCTGATGGAAGTTATTCTCAAACAAGTATTTTATGTAAATTTCCTAAAGATACTGATTTAAAAACAAAAACATTAATTTCAATAAAACAAGCGTGGCTAGACTTCTATTTCAAAGATAGGAAAAAAGATACTGGGGAATCATATAAAGAAACAATTCCATATGTATTTATAAATGAATTTGAAATATGTGATGAATCTAACGAAACAACTAATTCACAGCCAGTTCAACAAAATTCAAAAGATTTAGATTTACCTAATAATTATAAAACTGATTATGAAGATACTGAAATTGTTTTAACTGATAATGATTTACCATTTTAGAGGTGTGATATGAGCAAAAGAAGTAAATGGACTGATTTTGATAAAGAAACTAAAAAATATATTAAAAAACGTGATGGGGGGCGCTGCGTAATATGTCATAAAGCAGGAGCAACTCAATGTATGCACGTTTTTTTAAGTAGAGCAAAAGGTGGGCGTGGTTGTAAAGAAAATGGAGCTAGTGGTTGTCCTGAATGTCATAGAATAAATGACAATCCTATAGGACAAAAGGAAAAGGAATTATCTATTACTAATAATTACAAAGTAAAACAATATTTAGTTGATAAGGAAAATTTAGTAGTAAATAAGGAATTTATTGATTCATTAAGATATAAAAAACAGCCTACACCATTTGAAGTAAATACTGAAAAGCCTACGTTGAGGTGTAAAAGTTGCGTATTTTTAGTTAAAAATACACATACACATAATTCTATACCAAGTTATTATTGCAAGATTAAAAAGACAATAAGAGGAAAAAATAGTGAAGTGTGTAATAAATATAGAGCAAAAAAATAGGAGGAATTATGGGAAGTTTAAATAGATTAATAGACAGGAATAAAGAAAAAGAAGAATTAGAAAATATAAGAAAAGTATATGGCAAAAAACCTAAATATAAATGTCCTAAATGTCATAAAAAAACTCTATTTATGACTAATAAAGAAAAAGAAGTATATTGTATTAGGTGTGATAGATTAATAAGCAAGAAAAATAAATAATCTAAATAAAAATTGCTGAGGTAATATTTTTTTCATTGATAAGTCCTTTATTATACTTTTATTTAGTGAATATAACGAGTTTTAGCAATTGTTGGTTATATTTACTAATTATGATATAATTAAATAGTTAATAAATAGCACTCTCTCTACAATGCTATAGGGCACGAGAAGAAAACTCAGCCTGATGAATAAAAAAACGAGTGGAATCTTAAATAGGTGTTGTATGTTATTCCTAATTAAGAGCATAAAAAGAACATACTTTAATCTATTGACGAATGGATTATGGGAACACGTATATAGTTATTGTAGAGTGAGTAGTGTTTATTAACACTAAAAAAAGAAAGGAGCAAAAAATGGCTAAATATGAATTTAAAGCAAAAGGTCTTGATGAATTTGAACTTCATTATCAAGCTAAAGATGGTCAACAAGTAATTATACCTTTTAAAAGAACTATTGAATTAGCAAAAATGTTAAATAGCATAGACGCTGAAGCAAGATTTAAAATGTATAGTTATCTTACAAGTATTGGTAAGACTAAAAATGACTTAATAATTGAAAGAACTGACGCTGAGGGTAAGATAATAGTTGATGAAACAAATTATAGAGAATTTGAATCTAATTTTCTATTACAAGCACAATATGAAGTTGGAATGAAAATATACAAGACATTATTCAATATGAGCTTAGAGGACATAATAACTAAGATTGGTTTAACTGAACAAGAATCTTATTTATTTGGCTCTAAAGTACACGATATAATATTGAATGGTTTAACTGAAAGTGATGATAAGATTCCCAGTCAAACTGAAAATGAACTCGTATCAACAACGCCAGTCGAAAATCAACAAAACAATATTTAGTTGGGCGTATCAGGACGACTTAGATACAGCCTACGCATTTTATTGTAGTAGATATGAAAATATATCTTATGAAGAATTTATGCAATTAGGATTTTTTGAAGCAAAAAAGAAAATATTCAATATTCCTGAAAATGAGCCACTTTATAAGATTATTAAATCGAGAACAATAAATTTAGCAAAAATAAAAAATAAAGAAGAAAGAGAATATTGGAGGGAAATGAAAAGAATTAATGAGATTCCTCAAGTTTACCTACCAATAAAAGAGATTAATAAACGTTTACAAGAGTTTATTAATAGAAAGAAAGGATTATAATATGGAAAAGAATTTAGAAACATTTATGAAAAATGTAAAAATATTAAACAAAAATTTTGCTCAATTTGAGGACGAAAAAGGATTTTATTTATTAATAGGAACAGCACAATTAATTAGTGGTGTATCATATAATGAATTAAGTGAGCCTGAATTAAAGAGTGCTATCTTTAATCAAGCAATTAGTAAAGAAGATGGAGCAAAAGAATATAATAAAATAACTATATTTAGACCAGTAGCTGATGAAAAGCCTAATAAAGATGGTCAAATTGAAATGCACAATAAAGAAGTTGTTGTAAGTCAAGTATGGATTGTTAGAAATCAATTAGGATTATCAAAAGCATTTAATAATAAAGAAGAAGCTATTAAAATGGCTAAAGATATTAACGAAAAGGTAATTAATATTATTGGTGAATAATTAGGAGGTTATGCAGGTGAAAGATATAACATTATTTTTTGATTTAATATTTATAGGTGGAATTGAAACTTGTTTTAATGATATGTTTTACACTTTTAAAAATTCAAAAGAATTTAATCTTTCACTTGCTCATATATATCAGTATTACACTCAACAAGAATCAGTAATTCAATTATCTAAAAATGCAAAAAAAGTAATTGATATTGGAACAAGTGATGAGTTAAATACTGATATTTTTGTTAGTGCTACTATGATATTCCCTTATGATGAAATATTAAATAAAGTAAAAGCCAAGCATAAAATAGGTTGGTTACACGCTATTCCTGATAAACAATGTACTTATGAAAACATTTTTAAATATAGGGAATATTATAAACAAATTGAATATTGGGTATGTGTAAGTGAGGAAGTAAAAAAAGGATTAAAAAGATTATTACCTACTGCAAAATGTGAGGTTATTCACAATACTATTAATATTGAAAGAATTAAAACATTGTCAAAAGAAAACGTTAAAATGAAAAAAGCTGATTTAACATTTGTTACTTCAGCAAGAATTGGTAAGGAAAAAGGATTTGATAAAGCTATAGACTTTATTGATAAGATTCATAAAAAAGGTATTAATTATGTATGGTATATTATTGGTGCTGGTGTTGATTCAAAAACAATACAATTAATTCAAAAAGCAATGAAAAAATATAACATAGTTATAACAGGACACGAAACAAATCCTTATAAATATATTGTCAATGCTGATTATGGATTATTAATGAGTCCATTAGAAAGTTGGAGCAACTTTTATGATGAATGTCATATATTAGGTGTTCCTACAATAACATTAGATTTACCTGTATATCACGAAAGAGATAATCCTCAAAAAATGGGAATGTTATTGAAAAATGATTTAAGTAACTTAAATATTGATATATTATTGTTTAAATTAAGAGAATATAAAGCGTATTTAAGACATTATGAATATATTAATGAATATGATAAGTGGGTAAGTTTATTTAGGAAATTGAATTAAAAAGGAGGTTATTATGAAAGATTACGATAAAATAGTAAAAGCCTTAGTATTAAGATTAAATCAATGTGGGATTGAAGTAAATTATGAAGTAAGAAGCTCATATAGTGAAAAATATAATGCAATGATTACTAAATGTTATCTAAAGTTTTGGCATAGTAGAGTCGTAATAGATAAAACAGGAAATGAAGTTGTTAAAAATTGGTGTGATGAAAAAGAATTTAAAGGTGCTAGAAAATACGCCAATATGATTAAATACTTACAATCTTGTATGAAAGGTGAGGATTAATATGAAAGAAAAAAAAGAAATTACACCTCATAGGCAAAGACATATAAAGGAACTAAAGACTAAGTACAAGAAAAAAACCTCTAAAAATATCAATGATATTAAGATTCCTGAACAAAGTAAAAAATTAACTCATAAACAAATCCTTTTTAGTGAAGAATATATTAAGACTTTAAATGCTACTCAAAGCTATTTAAAAATACACCCTAACGTTAAAGAAACTTCAGCTAGAGTGTTGGGTGACAAAATGTTACATAATATTAATGTTCGTAATTATATTGAAGAAAGATTAAGACCATATCAAGAGGAAAAAGAAAAAGAAGTAAAAAAAGCAATTGCTGACGCTGACGAAATATTAGAGTTTATAACTGCTGTTATACGTGGTGAAGTTAAAGACCAATTAGGATTTGAAACTTCAGTAAAAGATAGATTAACAGCGTCTAAAATGTTAGCTGATAGATATAGATTGTTTGAAAGTCCAAAAGAATCATCAAATGAAAATGATAATCCTGAAGAACATAAAGTAATAGTTGAAGTGGTCGATAATAGTCATTTAGAAAAAACATTATTTGAAAATAATAAATAACTACCAATTAAATGGTAGTATTGAATAGATATATAAAGTGCAGTAATGTTCACTATAAACAATAATAACCTATAAGTGTAGTGCCACTATAAAAACTCGATAGGGTGTATCTATTCAATAGTGCTATTTATTTGCACTAAAGAAAGGAGGCTATCTTATGGCTAAAGATAAGAAAAATAAAGTTGAAGAAGTAAAAGAAGAAGTTACTGAATTAGAAAACTTAAACGTTAGTCCTGAAGAAAATCAAGAAATTAAACTTGATGAGGCTCCTGAAGAAGAAATCGAAGTTA
>OLGJ01000361.1_pt1 | contig 29773 bp, 22 predicted proteins | sample 1605431 | NCBI WGS metagenome assembly OLGJ01 (sample SAMEA3888920, study PRJEB22519) | human gut metagenome | biome: human gut; feature: human-associated habitat; material: faeces | place: Denmark | collected 2009
ATCACATGTGGGTATGGCCGATCCCGAAAGATGAAATCGATGCAAACCCGCAAATCAAAGGACAGCAGAATGAAGGATATTAATAACAAGATAACCTCTCTAATTTAACCTTACATAATATTAAAATTACAAAGAGCCACCTCCGTGTGATACAGGGGTGGCTCTGTCTTTTATATAATCCGATGATGAGACATCCCTTTAAAATGCAACAGAAGCCCTGAAAAGCCACAAATACGCAAAATAAATATACCAGGAAGAGACTCTGCTGAGAGTTCTAAAGAAGCAACCCATGATAATCCGAAAGCACTTTCCCATCCGTAACGATTCATCAGAACTCTATAAAGAATAAAATAAAGAAGACCTACCGGACTGATCAATAGCATGGTTTGCTTCCGGATCGATGGAAGATGATACAAAAATAGCCGTCCAGAAATTGGGACGGCTATTTTTAAATTTATACGCTATCACGGAAGTTATGCGAAAAATCCGTGACTTCTATCTTTGCATCAGAAAAGTATTTACCAGTGAACAGTATTCAGATACTTATCAACCAGAATACCATCGATAGCTTTCAGCTTGAAGGTCAGACGAGTCTTTGCTTTAAACTTGATCACCATCAGTTCACCATCACCTTCCAGAGTCGGTTTCTCTCCTAAGTTAACGAAAGTAGGATAAAGTGCCTTCACTCCGTTGCTGTGCAGACGGTCATAAGTCAGATTCTTCATTTCTTTCATGCCGGCAGCATCTACCCCTGCATATTCCATCACTTGCGGATCGTAAGGCAGTGCAAAGCTCAAAGCATTGACAGACTGAAGTCCCTTACCGGTAACACGGATTTCTACCGTTTCACCTGCGTTATAAACCTTCTTGGAAGGAGTAACCTGAATAGTTCCGGCTACAGCAGGAACCTTCTTCGAACTTACACCGGTTTCCAGCTCGATACCTACGGTAGAAATATCGTATGCATCAATCAGTCCGTTGTTGTTCAAGTCACCCTTGCTGATATAACCTTCAAAGTCAGAATCACCCCGACGCAGACCTGTATAGTTCATATATGAAGTCAAGTCGTTTTCGTCTACCAGCTTATCCTGGTTGATATCACCCGGAATATAGCTTTCAGAACCAGGAACCTTGAATACATACAATTCACGTCCGGAACCGAAGTTACCCACAGCTTCCGTTACAGCCAGTTTGATGTAACGTGCAGTCGGACGTTTTTCAAAGACGAATGTCTTCACGTCACCGCCTGTCCATTCAAATGTACCGGCTTCAGTCCATTCAGACTTATCCATGCTGTAGTATACAGTACCTTTCTTCAACGTTCCGTTACCACCATCCTGACGAGGCATATACTGGAATTTATCCAGCTGATTTACGCTCTTCAGATCGATAACCAGATCGAACGGTACAGCCTTCGTACTCCATTCTGTATGCCATGAATCAGATTCATCGAAGTTAAACAACTTGTTGACGCCCTGACCACCCTGGTTCGGACAAGAAGTTTCACCCTTCAAACCACGAATAGCAAATTCCAGCGGATCAGACTTGGTCGTTACCTGAACACTTGCCCAATCAGAAGTTCCGGATGCATTGACTGCACGAACTTTGAACGAACAGGTTGTTTCCGGACGCAAATCTTCGAACAGCAGCTGTGTATCACGGATCGTACTGTAGAGCATGTTGTTGAACTCAATTTCATAATAATCAGCTCCTGTAACCTTGTTCCAGGAAGGAGTCAAGGTATAAGCAGTCGTATTTTCATCAGTAACCTGAGGTTTCGGAGCTTCCAGCGAACCGGTACTTACCAGCAACTTCTCAGCAGGAGCAAATACAAATCCTTTCATCTTCAGGGCAACCGCATCGGATGTGATATCAGCAGAAGCCAGTTTCACATGCACTACTGGATTCTTAACCACTTTCACTGAAGCAAATTCACTGCCCGGAGTAGCAAAACGATTCAATTCAGGTGCTTCTTCATAGAAATAAACATTCGTACCGTTCTTGTATGCCTCCATAGAGCTGACAGCTGTCAGTTTGACCTTGTTCTTACCGATACGAGCTTCCAGCTTCTTCGGTTGTGTTGTCACATTGATACGGAACTCTGTTACCTTTTCATTGACCATGCCGGCAAATCCTCCCTGTGTCGGATCTATGGTCACATTCAATTCATCTCCTTCCAGAGCAGAAACGATTCTCGTAGTGGCAAACTGTCCGTTACGATAAGCTTCCGTTACACCGTCATCATCATATTCCGTGAATTCAGTAGTTCCGGCCGGATACAGTTCATAGATACGAATCTTCTTATCCATCTGGCTGACATTGTTGTGAGCCTCAGCCATCGGCAGGATAGCACCCTGCTTGATAAAGAACGGAAGTTTCCACAAAGGAGCCTCATAATTATTAATGACACGTCCGCCCTGATACAGGTCACCGGTGAAATAATCAATCCAGTTACCTTCCGGCAGATAGATACCATTACGCACATCATTGCCCTTATCATCTGCCTTCGTTTCCTGATAAACCGGAGCAACCAGCACATACGGACCATACAGGAACTGGTAGCGGGTAGCCGTACCCAGTGTATAGTCGTTCGGATAATCAAGGAACATGGCGCGAATCATCGGCTTGCCATCCAGTGCTTCATGAGCCAGCGTGTAAGTATAAGGCATAAATTCCGATTTCATCTTCAGATACCAGCGGTTGATAGAAGCAGCCGGTTCACCCAGGATATGCGGATACTTAGGATTCGATCCCCATCCGTCCATATTCAACTGCATCGGAGTGAAAGTCTTCCACTGGAAGTCACGGACATTGACCGGAACATTCTTTCCGCCGAAGATACCATCCATATCCGATGAAATATTCGGCTGTCCGGACAATCCGGAACCGATATAAGTCGGGATGTGGAAACGGATATATTCCCATTCTCCACCAGTCTGGTCACCCGACCAGATTCCGGCATAACGCTGAGTACCGGCCCATCCGTCCAGTGAAATAATGAACGGACGTGCATTATTTCCGTAATAAGGCATAATCTGTCCGACATCAGCCACGCCGTTCAGTCCGAATGAATATCCGGCACCTACCCACGCAACATCAGTCTTCAGCACACGCACACCGGCATCACGCACTTCTTTCACGATATCACGCTACAACAATGCTTCTACGCCTTCTTTCGGATGCAAGTCTGACTGAGTCCACAAACCGATCTCAACTCCACGTTCACGAGCGTAATCACCCAGCTCCTTCAGGTTCTGAATATTGCCGTCCAGTGTACCGGTCTGTCCGTATCCTGCGCCGTAACCGTCATTCGGAAGCAACCATCCCAACGGCATATCATGAGCATTGTAACGGTCAATCACCGCACGGGCAGAGAACTGATAGTTATTCTTTTCTCCATTCAGAGACTCTTTGGTACCTCCATTGTCCTTCTGGCTTTCCTTATATTTCTTTCCGTCTTCGAACAGGAATCCCTTCTCGTCTTCTTTCCAGTAGTCACGGTTATAAGCATTCAAGTGACCTTCGTAGAAACCGAATTTCGGCAACAAGACCGGATTACCCGTCAGTTGATAGAAATCATTCAGCAGAGCTACCGGAGTATCATCTACCATGAAGAATACATCCAGATAGTCTGTATCGTGAGTCAGGGTTACCTTACCTTTTTCAGCAGCTCCGAAATCATACTGGCCGGGAGCAAATGTATACCACATCACTCCATATCCGCCCGTAGACCAATAACAAGGAGTAGGAGAAGCAACACCGCCGTCAGTCCACTGATTGGTGTTGACAATCTTGATGCTCTTTCCCTTGTGAGAGAAACGTCCGTTCTGCACACCACCGCCATAGAAATACTCATCCGGCATTTCTTTCAGAGACAGAGAAACCTGTTTCTTCTGGAAATCCACCGGAGCTACCGATTCAACGACAGTGCGGTTAGTTACTTTATTGATCAGTTTAAAGAAGGTAGTCTGTTTGTTGATTTCCAAAGCTACTTTATCCGTAGCAATTGTAATCACTACCTGTCCTTCACTGACAGTCAGTTTTCCGGGCTGTTTCCGGGGACTGTCCGTCAGGATCTGTGCTTCGGGTGAAGCCTGCGGATCACGGATAATTCCCCCATTCGGATCCTGGAACAGGCGGACAATGTTTTCCCCATAAAAGTCGAGTGTCATGCGCTGTCCGTCAGAGAACAGCACTTCGACCGTTGTCGGATTCAGCAAAGCCGCACCAGTCACTGTGACTCCCTGTGTCTGTACGATACGTATCGTCCGGATTTACGGCCGACAAAGGAGCGGCAACCAGACAGGCAGGCACACAGAGCGTCCATGCCAAAGTTTGTTTTTTCAGATTCATGTTTCTTATTTTAGGTTTATGAATCACTTATCAAAGTCCGGCAAAGTTACTTTAAAAAGATCATTCGGACGATGTTCCTTACGAATTATTTCCTTCATCTGCTTGACAATATCCGGATGCTCAGCCGCAACGTCACGGTCTTCATGGATATCTGTTGCCAGGTCATACAAATGAGGCACTCCCTGTTTCACAACCAGCTTCCAGTCACCCATGCGGACACCGATCTGGTCTGTTTCGTGGAACTCCCAGTACAGGTAGTCATGCTTCTGCTGCTTGTCGTTCTGTCCCAGCAAAGTCGGAGCAAAAGAAATACCGTCAAAACAGTCTCCCTCCAGCTTTTTGTTCAGATACTTTTTAGGGAATTTCTTGTCACCGGCCAGTTCACAGAAAGTAGGCATTACGTCATAGAAAGCCAGCTGATGATCATTCACCGTACCAGCCTGTACATGACCGGGCCAGCGCACAATAAACGGAACGCGGATGCCGCCTTCATAACACTGGCGCTTCAATCCCCGCAGCTTTCCGTCACGACCGAAGAATTCAGGGTCTGCTCCTCCCTCTTCGTGAGGACCGTTGTCGCTACTGAAAATAACGATTGTATTTTCATCCAGCCCCTTTTCTTTCAATTTGGCCAGGATTTCGCCTACATACGCATCCAGGCGGGTAATCATGCCGGCAAACTCCGCATGCGTATGGACTGCCGGATTATAACGTGAACCTTCACTTCCTCCCCATGTCTTATCAACAAAGAACTTTTGCTTATATCCTTTCAGAATGGAATCATTCGGCTGTGCCAGCTCTGCATGCGGCAACGTATAGGTAAAGAATCCATAGAAAGGCTGCTTGCCGTCCTGTTTGTCCAGCCAGGCCAGTGCTTCCTGATGAATCATATCTGCCGAATACTGCGGACGCTTCTTATAGTCGTCACCATACATCGGATATTTGATGTTTTCGTCCATAACCACACGTACCACTGCCGTATCGCCTGCCGAGCGGCTGTAACGGTTCAGAAAGTTCGGATAATACAGATGAGCCTGGAACTGACAGATATATCCATAATACTCATCCACTCCGCGTTTGTCGGGCGTAGAGCAAGATCCTTCATAGCCTCCGGCCCATTTTCCGAACATTCCGGTTGTGTAGCCGTTTCCTTTCATGATTTCAGGCAAGATGATATGTCCCGGATCGTAAGGCTCCTGCCCCACAACCGCATAATCCTTGTTATTACCATACATCACTTCTCCGGTCCAGTATTCCTTGTTTCCGCGCACATGCCCGTGTCCGGAATGCTGTCCTGTCATCAGTGAAGCCCGCGAAGGTGCACTGACCGGACTGCCGGCATAAGCCTGTGTGAAACGCATACCTTCCTGAGCCATCCGGTCCAGATTGGGAGTCTGAATATACTTCTGGCCATAACAGCCCAGATCACCATATCCCATGTCATCACACAAAATAAAGATAATGTTTGGTTTTGTGTTTTTCTCTGCCGCACCGGCATTTGCTGCAAATGCCGCGGAAATCAAACCGGTACACAACAGCATCTTTTCTGTTCTATTCATTTTCTTATGGTATTAAAGTTATGAACTATCTTTTTGACTTCACATAAACTGCTCAGCCTGACACATTTTTGATCATCAGGCAAATATACATTCATTTATCCAATGAATGGAAAATTTATACAATTTATAATAAAAAACAGACTTAAAAAACACTCTGACGTATGCTTCCGCTCATCTTTCCTGCCGGAACCAACGGCCGGCAACCCCGAAAATAAAAGCTGGGATCCTCCCGAAAATCAGGAGAATCCCAGCTTCCATATCATATTCCGGCCTTTATTTGTCCAGTTCTTTCAACAGTTCGTCTACGGCAGCCTTCAACTGAGTGTCTTCACCCGTCACAATCGTTTCAGGCGCATTCAGCACCAGGATATCCGGCTCCAGTTGTGAGTTTTCCAGATAGCTTCCGTCCGGCAGACGATAACCGATGACAGGAATACCGAACACCAGACTCGGATCCTGCAGCGTCTCCCAGGAAACACTGGTCATGGTTCCCGGCACAGGAGCACCTACCAGCTTGCCCAGCTTCTGATGGCTGTACACCCAGGGAGTGCCGTGGGCATTGGAATAGTTGGCTTCACACTGCACCATGATGGAAGGCTTGTTCCAGCGACGGCTCGGCATGTCGCAGGCTTCCCGTCCGCGAACCACCTGAGTGAAATACTTCTTTCCGCTGAACAGAACTTCAATATCCTCATGCAGACGGCCTCCTCCATTGAAACGGGTATCGATCACAATTCCTTCGCAATTATTGTATTTGCCGAGAATGTCCGAATAAATGGTACGGAAACTGTCGTCGCCCATTGATTCAATGTGCACATAACCCAGACGGCCCTTCGACCATTTTTCAACGTCGGCAGCACGCTGTTTGACCCAACGCTCATACAACAGACCGCTCATCGCACCGTTGCTGATGGGTTTCACCACTTCGTCCCAGGACTTGCCGCTCTGCGGATCACGGAACGAAACCAGAATTTTCCGGCCCTGACAGCCGTTGAGCAAAGCTGCATAATCCATGTCCGGAGTAAGAGCCTGTCCGTCGATTTTTTCAAGAATGACGCCCGCCTTCACTTCGGAAGTCTTGCGGTCGAAAGGACCTTTTTCCACTACTTCTGCCACACGCAGACCGTTACCCGTATAACTCCAGTCGTAAAGCAATCCCAGGTTAGCGGTTGATTCGCCTCCCAGAGACGGATAGAAACGTCCGCCCGTATGCGAAACATTCAGTTCGCCCAGCCATTCGCTCAGCAATTCGGCAAAATCATAGTTGTTGCTGATGTGGGGCAGGAACTTGCGGTAGGCAGCTGCCATGGCATCCCAGTCCACACCATGCATGTTCACATTATAGAAACGTTTCTTTTCCTGCTTGTAGACATGCTCAAACATATAAGCACGTTCGGCTGCCAGATCCATCTTCATCTCGGCTCTGAAAGAAACCGGCTTCAGTGTTTCCGAAGAGGCATCCATTTTCTGCATGCTGCTTCCCAGAATGAAAATATTCTTTCCTTCTTTGTCCATTTCCATGGAACCGCGTCCCACATTCTTGTGCAGCAGTTTCACGTCGCGCTTGCGGAGATCAATCTTCCACAAGTCATAACCGCCTTCGAATGCAGCCAGATAATACAGTTTCTCACCGTCCTTGGAAAGAATGGCAGAGCCCAGGTCAGATGAATTGGGAGTCAGACGCACGATACGATCCTGGATACCATCCAGTTCAACGACCACATCCTTGACTTTGTCCGACTCTTTCTTGTCGCCGTCTTCCTTTTTCTTCTTGTCTTTCGAGTCAGCATCCTTTTCACTCTCCTTCTTCTGCTCCTTTTCAAGTTCCTTCTGCAATTCATAGTCCTCTTTGCTCAGACGGAACTTATCGTATGCATCCTGATTCATAAATACCAGCATCACATCCTCCTGTGATCCCCAGGAAGCGTGGCTGCGCATACCGTAACGGTCGGTTGCAAACAGAATGGCATTGCCGTCCATCACCCAGCGCGGAGAAGCACTGAAATAGCCGCTGTTGGTCAGGTTCACCAGTTCTCCCTTGCCGTCTGCACTCACCAGTGCAACGTCAGAATACGGATCATGGCGGTTACCAATGAACTCCAGTGTGAACCATTTTCCGTCGGGCGACCAGGAATAATTAAATCCGCCGCCGGTGCTGTACCAGGTAGAACCGTCCGTAATCTGACGCACCTTTTTGGTTTCCAGATTGACCACCATCAAGCGGTTGCGGTCTTCAATGAAAGCCACTTCCTTGCCGTCGGGCGAGAACTGAGGATACGTGCGTTCCACGGTCTTCGAAGGCAACAGCGCCTCTTCCTCTATCAAGGTTGCATTCGGGAAGTTCGCATCTTCCTTGCGTCCGATCTTGGCCAGATACAGTCCCCAGTTGCCTCCACGCTCACTGGCATAGACCAGCGTACGGTTGTCTGCTCCGAAAGACAAGCCTTCTTCCGTTTCCGGAGTATGAGTGATCTGTTTGGTTGTTCCGTATTCCACGGAAGTGACAAACACTTCTCCCCTTACGGTGAACGCCACCTGCTTGCCGTCGGGAGAAGGCACAGCTTCGCGGGCACCGCGGGTGAAACTGAAGCGGGCGGGTAACTGCTCGTCGTCACGCGTCAGGCTGACAGCCACCTTTTTCGGACTTCCGTCAGGATTCTGAGTATAAATCTCGCCGTCGTAGGTGTAGCAAAGCATACCGTTTCCGCTCATGGAAAGGAAACGCACCGGATGAGTCCGGAAGGAAGTGAGGGCACGTACCTGCTTCGGATTATCAAGCGGGAAAGTATATACATTGAACGAACCTTTATCGCGCTCACTCAGGAAATACACCGCCTTGCCGTCGGGAGCCCAGACCGGGTTGCGGTCTTCTCCTGCACGGGCCGTCAGGTTGGTATGCTTGCCTGTTTGGGCATCATACATCCAGATGTCCCGCGTAATGGACGAAGTGTGATGCTTGCGCCATTCGTCTTCAAATCCCTTGCGGTCCTGATAAAGAAAGGCATCCCCCGACGCATTAAAGCTGACCAGTTCGGCCGGTGTTCCCAGCACCTGTTCGGTTTTTCCTCCGGAAACGGGAACCTTATACAACTCTGTCATGGCTGAAGTCGGGAACATGGCACTTGCCGCAGGATCCTGTATGCTGGCAGAGAAGACCACATACTTTCCGTCGGGTGTAAAGGCAGAGGGTGTCTCAGCCGCAGAATTCACCGTCAGTCTGCGTGCAGCACCGCCTTCGGCCGGCATGACAAATACATCCATGTTTCCGTAACGGTCGCTTGAGAAAGCAATCTGCTTGCCGTCCGGACTCCACACCGGAGTGGCTTCATACGACTCCTGAGTTGTCAGCTGAACCGCTTCCCCACCGGAAGCAGCCACCTTATAAATATCTCCTTTATAACAGAAAAGGATCTCGGTTCCATCGGGCGAAATACGCACATCGCGCATCCACAACGGAGTGACCGCCATGCCGGTGGTCACCGTCGCCCCCAGGGTCAGTGTCAATAAAAGTTTCTTCATACATCGATTTTCTTTAAGTTTGAAAACAAAGGTAATAATAATCGCGGAAAAACACGACGTTCTCTCCGGTTTCATTTTGACAAATTGTCTCCTCCGGCCCGTGAGAATCGCCGGTTCACGTCCGGAAGTGCAGGCAGTAATGATTTCGCGAGTGATTTTTCTCTTAAAGGCTTGTCAGTAAACAGAATAAGCCATTTTTTAACACTTCCGGAAAGGTTCATCCGGATCTGCAACGACCTTAAAAGCCGCCTCTTTCCTCCTGTTCCGGAAGCTGTCCGGACATTTTACGGGAATTTTCCGCCCATTCAACCGGAAATGAACCGTCATTTCAGCTTGATCGAGCGCCCGTTTTCTCTCAAACGAATAGTCAAAACGGTCAGAACGGGCCGTCGTTTTCGCAGATTTATGCAAAAGATGTGCATATCCTTCCTATATTCATTCAGACCGGTCTCCCGTTCAGATAAAATGTATAAAGGCACAGTCAGACTTTTTCCCGATTCAGCATCCGAATGATACACAAGCAGGGTAAATAATATCTTTTTGACAAACGGCGCCATTATTCCCCAGTCTATTCTTACAAAGAGGAAAAAATCATATCTTTGTGAAACTAATCATTCTCAACATGAAAACATTTCTGTTATACAGCCTGCTGCTAATTGCCTTAGGTATCACAAGTTGTACCTCAACGAAAGGAAAAAACGATCTTCCCGAAGCAATCCCCATATCCGCTTGCGATTCGTTAAAGATTGACCAAACCTTCCATTTAATCACCTGGAGTATCAAAGACAACCGTATCTGTTTTGCAACAAGCGGTATAAATGATCATTTTCTGTCACTTTATGAATATCCGGGAAGTAAAAAACTCTTTGAATGCGGAAAGATAGGTCAAGGCCCCGATGAATTCATAACCTTAAATGCAGGACAGGCAACCGACGGAAATATCCTGCTATATGATATTATGGGACGCAAGGCACTGATATATGCAATAAAAGAAGATAGCCTGGAAATAACCGACCGCCTTCCGCTCTACAATGACGCAGAAGGATTGTGCAAACCTTTCACCTTTATCACTCAAATTGACCCGACGAGCTTCCTGATGAAAATAGATGATGCAACTGTTTCTTCATGGGAAATTGCAGACTTGGAGGGAAAAGAAATCACCTGCACTTTTACGAATGCTTTCAGAAAACCCGGCACCTCTTATACTCCGTTCGATTTTATCCAGTGCATCAACGATACGACTTTAGCCGTCGCCTATAATTATGCCGACAGAATAGAGTTTTACAGCATCAAAGACAGGCAACTGCATCCACTTATCACGATGGGAAACCAGTCTGACCAGTCCGAACTAAAAGATTATGACGACTTGAAATCCTATTACCTTGCCGTAGTTTCTCATTCCGATTACTTTTATTGTCTGAAATCAAGTGACGGAACAGAGGATGGAAATCTGATTGAGGTCTACGACAAGACAGGAAAAGCAACAGCACATTATATCCTGAACAAAGCTGTTTCCTCCATCCGTTTTGACAACGAAGGACACCTGGTGGGCTACGTCCCCGACATAGACCAGACTATCCTCTACCGGTTTCGCTTAAACTTTAAGATCTGATATCCCGATTCCCCGTTTTCAGACAAAGCATAAATCACTTTGTCATCGGGAGTCACGGTAATATTTTTTACAGGTGTATCCAACGTAATATTCTCCAATAAATTTCCATCCCAGTCAAACACCTTGATGCAGACAGTCTGATCGTGATTCTCGCTCACCTCTTTGTAAATGGTATCCAGCCACAAGACATAGATATATTTATCAGTAGCCGCCACCCCCTGAGAATAATAATGGGTATCATCCGTTATGGCTGCCTGAACCACGGTCGGAGTATGCTGCAGGACAAACATATGATCGGGATAAGACTTTCTGACTGACTTCACCTTTAAACGGTCTTTTCCGTCTACCTTGAAAATAGTCATGATATCCGCTTCCGCATATACAAAAACTGCCTTGTCTGCTTCAGGAGAAAAAGATCCCAAAGGAGTATACATCAAAGAATTAGCCCAATCATTCAGCTGATCACTGACTAAATGTTTGTCGGGGAACGGTTCATAAAAGCGTAAAAACTTTCCTTCGGATGAAAACGCAGCAAACATACCGGCAGGAGAACCATTGGTTGCCAGTATCGTTCCGTCGGACAATCTGCCCCATCGTGAATTCAAATAAACACTGTCTTTATAAGCCTCAGCATCCACACCGCCTAGTTTCAGTTCACGGATGGTGGGATTTTCTGCAGTAACATCATGCAGGATCAGTAAGTTTTTCTTGTGAAGATCCGGCAAATAAAGACGGTTACCCTGTCTGTCATACTGGATCTGGGAAATGAACAAACCCTCATTCACTCCCTGTCCGCGTGGAATCATACGCTTCACCAATTTACCATTATAATCAAACAGATCGAGAATCGTATCCGATTTAGGATTAGCTATGGCCAAATAAGTATCTGTCGCACACAAACCATACGGTGCATGCAAGAGACTGTCTTCCAAAAAAACTTCAGACATCAGACTTGTTTCCTCTACTTTGGTAGAACTGGAAGAAGAACATCCAAGGAAAAATACATAGCCAAGCAGATAAATAATATTTTTATAGCTAGAAAAAGAACAACTCATGGCAGCTTGAATTTAAAGTTAAACTTACAGAAAAAGATTATATGCAAAGTAAATTTTTTTTTTGTAAGAAACAAGTTCAGAACTGATTTTTACCGGATCACAAAGCAAAAGGCCGATTCATATCACAAAAAAACAAAGAAATATTTGGAGCGTATTTCAAAAAAATAGTATCTTTGCCTCGCTTTCTGAGGAAAGCCCCTAAAGTTTGGACTATGGTGTAATGGTAGCACAACAGGTTTTGGTTCTGTTTGTCCAGGTTCGAATCCTGGTAGTCCAACAGAAAAGCCCTAAGAGATCATCTCTTGGGGCTTTTTCTTTTTCGGACAATCCGGAATGAATAAAATCAACACGCGCTCTTTCAATCTATCAATTTAAAACTATACAAATTCATAATATCATAAGTCAGTACGCACAATATGTCGCAATATTATAACGCATAAATCTTTTTATTGCATATAATACGTGACTTTATGAAAAATGTAGTATCTTTGCAGCGCATTAAAAACTAAACTAGACTTATATATTGATAGTATTGTATGAAAATAATCTGGTCCATCCGATCTTTTAATTTCACAAATGTGCCATAGAAAGCGTTCTGACACGAGATAAAAGCTTTAGATGTTTCATTTCAATTTATTATTTTCATGTTTACATTCATAACTATAATGGCCGTTGGAGTCTTTATAGGCTATCGGTTGCGCCATTTACACAGAATACATAAAGTAACCTCACTGATACAGGTAGTAGTCTGCCTGCTGCTTTTTATTTTAGGACTATCCATAGGAACCAACAAACTGATCATCAGCAACCTCAGTTATTTTTGCCGTCAGGCAGCCGTAATATCTGCATTAAGCCTGCTGGGAAGCTCAATGGCCGCCCTGCTCGTTTCTCACCTGTTTTTCAAGAAAGGAGTAAGCAATGAAAAGTAGTCTGATTATACTTATATTTTTTCTTCTGGGTTGTGTGGGCGGCCTTTTCTATACAGCCGATTTCGATCTTCATATCCTTTCGGTCGACGTTCTGTATCTGCTGATGCTTCTGCTGGGAATCAATCTGGGATGCAATCAAGATCTCAAAGGCTTTGTCCGGCAGTTCAGCTTCAAAATGTTACTGGTACCCATAGCTACGGTAACCGGAACATTCCTTTTTTCGGCCGTTGCCGGATTCATACTCAGCCAGTGGAGTATTTTCGACTGCATGGCAGTGGGCAGCGGATTTGCCTATTATTCCATTTCTTCCGTACTGATAACCCAGCTGAAAGCTCCCAGCATCGGTATGCAACTGGCTACAGAACTGGGAACCATAGCTCTGCTGGCCAATATTTTCCGTGAGATGACGGCCTTGATTGGCGCTCCATTCATCCGCAAATATTTCGGATGCCTGGCTCCCATCTCAGCAGCAGGAATTGGTTCCGCTGATATTCTGCTGGCATCCATCAGCAAATATTCCGGCAAGGAAGCTATCCCGCTGGCCATCCTGCACGGTATACTCATCAACATCAGTGTGCCTTTCTTTGTCTCGCTGTTTTGCAATCTGTAAACAGACTTGTGAAGTTAAAAAGCAGATCCCATAGCAAATCATAAGATAATGCAACTAATTCGCAATAAAGGTAAGCAATGTTCCGTCTGACTTGGTGTATTTTTGCATAAACTTTAAAAAAGACCGAACTATGGGAAAAGGAAAGACTCTGATACTGGGATTATTATGCGGCTGCTTCATGGTCGGCTGCTCCAATACGACCAAAGAAAAACAGCTGGCTGCTACCATTCTGCAAGATTCCACACTGAACAAAGTAGACAGTATGGCCCGATCCGTTATCCGGCAGGGACTCAATGCCGGAAGCGGATATTCGCAAATCTGGGCCAGAGACATGAATACCTTCATCGAAACAGCCTGTGAAGAAACTGACCGGAAGGATTTACGAAATGCCATTTTACTCTTCTTCGCCCTGCAACAGCCCAACGGAGAAATGATAGACGGATATGTCCTGAAACCGGAATTCACCTGGAATGACAATGTTCCGTATTACTCGGATGCAGCGCCCCAGCACGTGGCTTTCAAGAATACAGTTGAAACAGATCAGGAAAGTTCGCTGATACAGATCGTAGGAAAATACATACACATGACCGGTGACCGTTCGATCCTTCAGGAAAATATTGCGGGAAGTACGGTTCTGGAACGCATGACTCAAATGACGGATTACCTGATGCGGGAACGGTACAGCGAAGAATATGGCTTGCTTTATGGAGCTATGACTGCCGACTGGGGAGACGTGCAGCCTTGCGATGACTTCGGATGCGACATGAATGAAAAATCGTTCAAGGCAATAGATGTGTACGACAATGCCATGTTTATCATAGCTCTTGACTATCTGCAGGAAATGAGTCAGAATCCGGAAGAGCAGAAAAAATGGAAGGATATCCGGGAAAATTTCGCCAAAAATGTACGCACTCACTTATGGGATGAAAAGAACCAGAAGTTCATCCCCCATATTTATCTGGACAAATCTCCCATACCGGAAGGGTTCGACGAAAACAAGGTTCATTATCACGGAGGAACGGCTGTCGCCATCGAAGCAGGCTTGCTGACACGCGAAGAAATAGCAACCGTCAATCAGCAGATGCTGGAAAATGTCCGCCTGTCGGGTATGCCCAGTATCGGACTGACTCTCTATCCTCCTTATCCGGAAAACTTCTTTACCGGAGGAATGGCCCATCCGTATGTCTATCAGAACGGCGGCGACTGGACCTGGTTCGGAGGACGGATGATCCAGCAGTTGATAGCCCATGGATTCATAGAAGAGGCTTACGCGGAAATCAGACCGATGATAGACCGGGTAATACAGAATAAAGGCTTTTACGAATGGTACGGCAAAGGAGGAGTCCCGAGCGGTTCCGGACATTTCAAGGGATCTGCCGGCGTACTGGCCAAAGCCATTGAGATGTTACATCAGTGGGCAAAAGAACAAAACCGCAGTTTATAAAAACTGCGGTTTTCATTTGTCTCGGCGCTCACCTTTTGATATCTTTGCAGCCTTGAAAATAAGTATTAAACTCTAATAAAGAAAGGACTGAACCGTGGCAAAGGATAATGATGTAGTATTGACTCCGATGATGAAACAATATTTCGATCTGAAGGCTAAACACCCTGACGCAATCATGCTGTTCCGGTGTGGAGACTTTTACGAAACTTATTCGGAGGATGCCGTTGCCGCAGCAGAAATACTGGGTATTACGCTCACCAAACGTGCGAACGGACAGGCTAAGACGGTAGAAATGGCTGGATTTCCTCACCATGCCCTGGATACTTATCTGCCTAAACTGATCCGTGCCGGACGACGCGTAGCCATCTGTGACCAGCTGGAAGACCCGAAGACAACCAAGAAACTGGTGAAGCGGGGTATCACGGAACTGGTAACTCCCGGTGTTGCAATCAATGACAATGTCTTGTCGTATAAAGAAAATAACTTCCTGGCAGCTGTTCACTTCGGGAAGACAGCCTGTGGTGTGGCTTTCCTAGACATATCCACCGGCGAATTCATGACAGCAGAAGGTCCTTTTGACTACATCGACAAACTGCTCAACAATTTCGGTCCGAAAGAAGTCCTGTTCGAACGGGGCAAGCGAGGCATGTTCGAAGGCAACTTCGGAAGCAAGTTCTTTACCTTTGAACTGGACGACTGGATCTTTACGGAAACTTCCGCCCGCGAAAAGCTGTTGAAGCACTTCGAAACGAAGAATCTGAAGGGATTCGGTGTGGAACATCTGAAGAATGGTATCATTGCCTCGGGAGCAATCCTGCAATATCTGGATATGACTCAGCATTACCAGATCGGTCATATCACTTCACTTTCCAGAATCGAAGAAGACCGTTACGTGCGACTGGATAAATTCACCGTAAGAAGCCTGGAGCTGACCGGAAGCATGAACGAAGGAGGTACCAGCCTGCTGGATGTCATCGACCATACCATCAGTCCCATGGGAGCACGACTGCTGAAACGCTGGATCGTATTCCCGCTGAAAGATGTGAAGCCCATCAATGAGCGGCTGGACGTGGTGGAATATTTCTTCCGGGAACCGGATTTCAAGGATTTTATTGAAGAGAAGCTTCATCTGATCGGCGACCTGGAACGTATTGTTTCCAAAGCGGCAGTAGGACGAATCTCTCCACGCGAAGTCGTACAGCTGAAAGTTGCCCTTCAGGCTATCGAACCGATCAAGAATGCCTGCCAGAATGCCGAAAACGAAAGCTTGCGAAGAATCGGAGAACAACTGAACCTCTGTGTATCCATCCGTGACAAGATAGCCCGTGAGATAAAGAATGATCCTCCCCTGCTGGTCAATAAAGGAGGAGTCATTGCGGACGGAGTCAACGAAGAACTTGACGAATTGAGACGAATTGCCTATTCGGGTAAAGATTATCTGTTGCAAATTCAGCAGCGCGAAATTGAACAGACTGGTATTCCCAGCCTGAAAATTGCATATAATAATGTATTCGGCTATTACATTGAAGTCCGCAATACGCATAAAGACAAGGTTCCGGCTGAATGGATACGCAAGCAGACTCTGGTGAATGCAGAACGCTATATCACTCAGGAGCTGAAAGAATATGAAGAAAAGATCCTCGGAGCAGAAGACAAAATTCTGATTCTGGAAACACGGCTTTATAACGAACTGGTCATGGCACTGTCCGAATTTATTCCGGCGATCCAGATCAATGCTACCCAGATTGCCCGGCTGGACTGCCTTTTGTCGTTTGCCAGTGTAGCCAAAGCCAACCGGTATATCCGTCCGGTCGTGGCCGACGATGATGTACTGGATATCCGTCAGGGACGGCATCCGGTCATTGAAAAGCAGCTTCCCCTGGGCGAAAAGTATATTGCCAACGATGTATATCTGGACACAGAAGAACAGCAGATTATCATCATTACCGGACCGAACATGGCCGGTAAGTCTGCCTTGCTGAGACAAACTGCCCTGATTACCCTCATGGCACAGATCGGATGTTTCGTTCCGGCTGAAAGCGCACATATCGGACTGGTAGACAAAATCTTTACACGTGTGGGAGCAAGTGACAACATTTCCGTCGGCGAATCTACTTTCATGGTGGAAATGAACGAGGCGGCAGACATTCTGAATAATCTTTCTCCCCGCAGCCTGGTCCTGTTTGATGAATTGGGAAGAGGAACTTCTACCTACGACGGTATCTCCATTGCATGGGCCATCGTAGAGCATATTCACGAACACAAGCGTGCCCGGGCAAGAACGCTTTTTGCTACCCACTATCATGAACTGAACGACATGGAGGCGCAGTTCAAACGCATCAAGAACTACAATGTAACGGTGAAGGAAGTTGACAATAAAGTGATTTTCCTTCGCAAACTGGAGCGTGGAGGAAGTGAACATTCCTTCGGTATTCACGTAGCCAAAATGGCGGGAATGCCGAAAACAATCGTCAAACGGGCCGATGAAATCCTGCATCAGCTGGAAGCAGAAAACCGTCAGGAAGGTATTTCTGCACAAAATATCCACACGAAAAGCAAATCGAATGCAACAGCCCAGCAGGATGGTGTGCAGCTCAGCTTCTTCCAGCTGGACGATCCAGTGCTTTGTCAGATACGTGATGAAATACTGAATCTGGATGTCAATAACCTGACTCCTATTGAAGCTTTAAACAAATTGAACGATATCAAGAAAATCGTCAGAGGAAGATAAACTGACGGTTGGTCACAAAGCCGGCAAAAGAAATTCAATATTCGAACTGAGCCGGCTTTCTTTTTTAATCTTTCAGGTTACTCCGTTTTTACGCTGTCCTGCCCCATGACTTGCTCTGAAAAGATATTGAGTTTAAATTATTGAACTTGTGCGGTGCGTACAAAACTTAAACCTAAATAATCGTAAAATATCATTCTAATTCCCAGCTTCGCCCGTAGCTTAATTTTTTCTTTTTTGGGTTAAATACAATGGCATAGACCTCTCTTGCAGATGTGTCGCAGTTTCCCTGTATTATTTTCCATTCTCACTTCCTTCCCGATGCTGTCGCTTGCCAATAATATGGCATCACCAATTCCGCCTTGATAGATGGTAGCTCCCTGATATTTTTCATCCTTACATCCTGCGGATAAAAGGGCTGCCAGAAACATTATGACAGTGATATATAAAACATTGTTCCTCATACTGCTGATATGATTATTCTATCCTGAACTCTGCCGACATATACCATTCTTTCCTGCTGCCGTCAAAACCTATTCTCTTATAGATCTTGTACGTGCCGGGCTTGTTGTCGTTTACAAGGTTGTACATCCAAGCCTTGAAATCGTAGTTACGCCCTTTTTCTACGCCGATGCCCAAACTATTAAAAACGGTTGATGTGTTCAGCGCTATCCATTCGTCTCCTTTCTTTCGGGCAATTCCATAGTCAACGCCGAAGAACAAAGTCCTGCTGTTATTATTGGATATTATTACTGTAATTTCTTTCGTACCTACAGGATAAACAGCCTTTTCTGTTTTCATGCTGATGCCCATAGTGTCCGATGTCGTGGTGAAAGGGAGTGGCTGGGGCAACTCTATCTTCCCGAAATCAAGTGCGGAGTAGTTCAGTATTTTTCTTCTGAACATTTCCTGATACGGCATGGCGTTGTTTATCAGACCAACTTCTATCGTGTCACCGTCGTAACGCTGACATGCAGTTGAAAAGTTTTCATGTATAGTGTCTGCCTTAGGATATTTCCTGATGATATCGACTAAAATATCCATTAACTTTCTTACACCCTTGTTATCCACCATTTCAAATTCCGCAAATGCTACTTCCGTATTATTGTTGAACGACTTGTATATGCGGTATTTCCCCGGGCGGTTTGGCGTAATGTCGGTATAGATATGTATAGTTTGCATTCTGTTGCTTTGGTACGAAGAGATTATCCAGAGCATATCCTCCCGAATCGGATTGACAGGCAGCGATTCCCATGACTTGTTTTTTCCGTTATAATAGGCTATACTGTACTCGTCCCCACAGGTGTATTCCTTGCTGGATTTATTGGTTACAAAGATGGTTATTTCATTTGTCGGGAGTGGATAGTAGTCGTATTCCGCATGTATACTCAAAAGGGCTGGGCTGATTTCCTTACCTGTTGGAATGTTATTGCAGTAAGGCACGATGACTGGTATAAAAACTTCCCCAGTGTCCTGCCTGACGATAGTGGACTTGACGGTGTCTGCTACCGTTTCTTTTTGTAAAGTAGCAGTATTCTCTTGTAGCGCGGCAGCATTTACAGGATAAGTCTCTTTTTTCCTTTTTCCTCCATGACATCCGGTCAATATTATCACGAAGACTATAAGTAATAAAGTTGCTGTTTTCATCGTATTCTTAAATTCTTATCCATAAAAATAAGAAAAACAGACGATAAGAGCAAGAGTTGGGCTTATATTTCATCCCAAAAGAAACGAAAACTCTTCGAAAGGAATTACAGATACTTACAAACAAGGTATGAAAAAGGGTGTAAATCTCGTAATAACTTGATTTACACCCTTTATTGCGGTGCGTACGGGACTCGAACCCGTGACCCCATGCGTGACAGGCATGTATTCTAACCAACTGAACTAACGCACCATTAAGTTTTTGTTTTGTTGCTTTCTCTCTCGATTGCGGTTGCAAAGGTACGACTATTTTTCAAATCTGCAAACATTTTGCGAACTTTTTTCATTCTTTTTTCGCAATTATTTTTCATCAGAAAGCTAAATACCTTATTATCAATAATAAAAAAGTACGGATAAAATCTCTCAAAATTGAGATTATTCTTATCCGTACTTGCAGAAACACCAAATATGACTTATTTACCCAATACTACTGTTTGATACGCTGATAACCATAAACAGCCAAACTACCCAATTCTTCCTCAATACGAAGAAGCTGGTTATATTTTGCCATACGGTCGGAACGGCTCAAAGAACCTGTCTTGATCTGTCCGCTGTTGGTAGCCACGGCAATATCAGCTATCGTTGCATCTTCCGTTTCTCCTGAACGGTGTGAAGTCACTGTAGTATAACCGTGCCGATGGGCCATTTCAATGGCGTCTAACGTTTCGCTCAGCGAACCAATCTGGTTAACCTTGATCAGAATCGAGTTGGCACATCCCTGCTCAATGCCTTTAGCCAGGAATTCCACATTGGTAACAAACAAATCATCACCAACAAGCTGACAGCGGGAACCGATACGGTCTGTCAGTTTTTTCCAGCCTGCCCAGTCGTTTTCACTCATACCGTCTTCTATGGAATCAATCGGATATTTACTGATCAGTTCTTCCAGATAAGCAACCTGTTCATCAGATGTCCGCTTTTTCCCGTGTTCTCCTTCAAAAATTGTGTAATCGTACACTCCTTCTTTATAGAATTCAGAAGAGGCACAGTCCATACCGATCATCACATCTTTTCCAGGTTCATATCCCGCCAGCTTAATTGCAGCCAAAATAGATTCCAGAGCATCTTCAGTACCATTCAAAGCAGGAGCAAAGCCTCCTTCATCACCGACAGCAGTGCTTAGTCCGCGGTCATGCAACACTTTCTTCAAGGCATGGAACACTTCAGCCCCCATACGCAAACCTTCCCGGAAAGAAGGTGCTCCTACCGGACGAATCATAAATTCCTGAAAAGCAACAGGTGCATCACTGTGTGAACCTCCATTAATAATGTTCATCATCGGAACCGGCATGACAAAGGTATTTACCCCTCCGATATAACGATACAAAGGAATATTCAAATAATTGGCTGCTGCCTTAGCTACAGCTAACGAAACTCCCAGAATGGCATTGGCTCCCAAATTGGATTTGGTCTTTGTTCCATCCAGTTCCAGCATCTTATGATCAATGGCGCGTTGTTCTAAAACTGACCATCCCTGAAGTGCCGGTGCAATTACTTTATTCACATTGTCTATCGCTTTCAAGACTCCTTTACCACCATAACGTTTTGAGTCCTGATCGCGCAATTCCAATGCTTCATGCTCTCCGGTTGAAGCTCCGGAAGGTACCGAAGCTCTTCCTATAATTCCAGACTCCAGTCTGACTTCAACCTCTACGGTAGGATTACCTCGCGAATCGAGTATTTCACGACCTATAATAGCTTTAATCTTCATATTAATATCTGTTTATAAAGTTACTTCTTATTTCTGTTACAAAGATGACAAGTTCTGATAAACAGCACAATACCTTAAATTAGGTATTTTTCCACACCTGTTGAAAAGTAATGGCGGAGATCCTTCCGACATATAGAATGTCTTTCTGGATTCTCCGCCACTACATTTCCCTAAAAGGGATATTGAGATTGATTAGTAGTTGTTTTTCTTCATTTCAAAATAAGCCTGAGGATGCAGACATGCCGGGCAGATTTCAGGAGCTTCTGTACCTACATATAAGTAACCACAGTTACGGCATTGCCATACAGTTTCTGTATCTTTCTTGAATACTTTACCTTCTTCTACATTCTTAGCCAAAGCCAGGTATCTTTCTTCATGTCCTTTTTCAGCAACTGCAATTTCACGATACATCTTTGCAATAGCCGGGAATCCTTCTTCTTCAGCAATATCAGCAAATTTAGGATAATCGAGTGACCATTCTTCATTCTCTCCGGCAGCAGCAGCTTTCAGATTTTCAAGAGTCGTACCGATTACGCCGGCAGGGTAGCTTGCTGTAATTTCAACCATTCCGCCTTCCAGCCATTTAAACATACGCTTTGCATGTTCCTTTTCCTGGTCTGCAGTTTCAGTGAAAATAGCTGAAATCTGTTCAAAACCTTCTTTCTTGGCAGCACTTGCGAAATAAGTATAACGCATTCTTGCCTGTGATTCACCTGCAAATGAAATTGCCAAATTCTTCTCTGTTCTTGTACCTTTAATACTCTTTTCCATAATCGTTAGTTATTATTCGTTGAATCTTTATATTTTCATTAATCACACTGCAAAGGTAGTAATTTTATTCAAAATTGTAATCATTACAACTTTTATTTATAATCTATTAAGAAATTCAATCTCTTACTATGAATATTAACCTTAATAATATAGTTTATGTTCGCATTATTATATACTTTTGCACTTATTTTTATAAACTATAACATTTTAGGCAAATGAAAGCTTTTGAATTTAAACCCAAATTATTCACAACCCTAAAAAATTATACCCGCGAAAACTTTATGACGGACCTGATGGCGGGTATTATTGTAGGTATTGTAGCACTTCCTCTGGCCATTGCCTTTGGTATTGCTTCTGGAGTTACTCCTGAAAAAGGTATCATCACAGCTATCGTAGCTGGTTTTATAATTTCCTTTTTAGGAGGAAGCAAAGTACAGATCGGAGGACCGACCGGCGCCTTTATTGTTATCATTTATGGTATCATTCAGGAATACGGTATCGAAGGACTGATGGTTGCTACCATGATGGCAGGTATTATACTCGTACTGTTAGGCATTTTTAAATTGGGAACAATTATTAAGTTTATCCCCTATCCTATCATTATCGGATTTACCAGCGGTATCGCCGTTACAATCTTTACAACTCAGATTGCTGATATATTCGGATTAAATTTTAACGGAGAAAAAGTACCCGGAGATTTTATTGGTAAATGGATCCTTTACTTCCATCATTTCGATACTGTTAACTGGTGGAATGTTGTTGTCAGTGTTGCCAGTATCTTCATCATCGCTATTACTCCTAAATTCTCAAAAAAAATTCCCGGATCGTTAGTAGCCATCGTTCTGGTAACTGTTGCAGTCTATTTGGTGAAAATGTATGGAGGAATCCAATGCATTGATACCATTGGAGACCGTTTCAGCATCAAAGCCCAGTTACCGGAAGCAGCCGTACCTTCACTGGACTGGGAAGCCATAAAAAATCTTTTCCCGGTAGCTATTACGATTGCTGTATTGGGAGCAATCGAGTCATTACTTTCAGCAGCCGTCGCTGACGGTGTTATCGGTGACCGTCATGATTCAAATACAGAATTGATAGCCCAGGGTATCGCCAACTTTGTATCACCGATATTTGGAGGTATTCCGGCTACCGGAGCTATTGCCCGTACAATGACGAATATCAATAATGGAGGTAAATCTCCTGTTGCAGGTATCGTACATGCTGTTGTCCTGTTGCTTATCTTATTATTTCTGATGCCACTGGCACAATACATCCCGATGGCATGCCTGGCAGGTGTTCTGGTTATTGTTTCCTACAACATGAGCGGATGGAGAGTATTTAAAGGTTTGCTGAAAAATCCGAAATCAGATGTTACCGTATTGCTCATTACTTTCTTCCTGACCGTTATCTTTGATCTGACAGTAGCAATCGAAGTTGGATTGGTTATTGCTTGTGTATTGTTTATGAAACGAGTCATGGAAACAACTCAGATTTCTGTTATCACCGATGAAATTGACCCGAATAAGGAATCAGACTTAGAAGTACACGAAGAGCATCTGATCGTTCCTGAAGGCGTAGAAGTATATGAAATCAACGGTCCTTATTTCTTTGGTATAGCTACTAAATTTGAAGAAATTATGGCTCGCTTAGGCGATCGTCCTAAAATCCGTATTATCCGTATGCGTAAAGTTCCCTTCATTGATTCAACCGGCATTCATAACCTGACAACCCTTTGTAAAATGTCACAGAAAGAAAATATTCACATCATTCTGTCTGGTGTCAATGATCAGGTACATGCCGTACTGGAAAAATCCGGATTCTATGAATTATTAGGTAAAGAAAATATCTGCAGCAATATCAATGAAGCACTGGAAGTGGCTGCAAAAGAAGTAAAAGAACTCTAATCAAAATCCTTTCTTTATAATAATAACATGTGCAGATGAAAGATTCACCATCTGTACATGTTATTTTTTTATATCTTATTCCATCAATAGGAGGCACTAGCCTGAATTCCGGCTTGCCTGATTAAATTCACAATACGATCCAACTCTTCGTGAGTGGCTTTTCTCAAAGAGAGATCCGGGGTTTCTCTGTCAATCGTATAAATCATCACTTGCTTAGGCGCTATTTGTTTCACCACTTCCAACCAAGGCAATACATACTGATCGGAAGTATTATCTACATCCACGCCTTCGTCTGTTGTCCCTTTCATAAACATGGTCTGGATTATCAGATTTCCCTTAAAGTCTTTCATCCTTTCAATTAACCGGTTCAAATCATAATGTCCGGTTGGACGATCTACTCTATGAATGTAATCCAAATCTACCGTATCAAGTTTCAGAATGTTATTATCTATTTTATTAAGTGCATCAAACACTTCTTTTTTATGAATAAAAGTAGAATTGCTTAAAACACTGACTTTGGCAGCAGGAAAATATTGATTACGCAAAGCCAAAGTATCTTCTATAATTCCTGCAAACTCAGGATGAGCAGTAGGTTCTCCATTACCGGCAAAAGTAAGAACATCAGGTGCAGGTCCATTAATCTGCATATCTTTCAGACGATTTTCCAATGTTTCCCTTACTTCTTCACGTGTAGGTAATTTCTGATGAGGACGATGATCTTTGTTATATCCACATTCACAATAAATACAATCAAAAGTACAAAACTTACCATCGGCCGGAAGCAAATTAATTCCCAACGAAACTCCCAGACGCCGGCTATGAATTGGTCCGAATACCGGAGAAGGATAAATCACTGTTGACATAAATACGTTCTTTTTGATTAATCAACACAAAAATACGAATAATTTATGGATTCACCATTTGACACGTACCTGAAACTGAAGATCAGCCTTATTACTGCCCATAATCTCTTCTGTGCCTGAACTGATGCGATTTCTGTCCATGTAATGTGTCCATCCCCATTTGGCCTGTATCGTTAACCAACGATGATAAGTATATTTTAAATTAACAGCCAGCCGTGTTCCTTTTCCATAAAAAGAGAACATAGAAAAAGCATACAAGACACTCGGTTCATAAAAATAAACCCTGGAATCATAATTATCTGTATAAAACCAGGCCCCTGCAAGAGATGCCTGAATGGGAAAAGCCGGTAATTCTCCCTTTAAAGTTTCTCCAACCAACACCCCCTGCCCCATCCGTTGTTTCCAAAAACCTGCACGGATATATTCAACAGTTGTTTTCAACAATGTATTCTCAATAGGAACATAAGAAAGTTGATAATGTAATCGCTGTCGAATATAAGGCAACACATATTTTTGTTCATTAGAAGAAGTATAATTCTTTGCATAATGTTTATAGCTATACTTTACTAACATAGACAGTGAATTATTATGTGAATAACCTAATTGACAAACTCCCTCTACTCCTGTAGTCCGACGACGATCTACCTGATATCTTTTCCAGGGAAAATAAAAGAAATCACCATAACATAAAATCTTTAAAGGGCTGAATAAACTGCTTTCCAGGCCAATATAAATACCTGCTTCATTTTGCAGACGAGAATTCTCACTAAAAGAGCTTGCATATAAACTTTGATAACGCTTATCATAATACCTGTTGATAAAAGTAAAAGTAGTATTAACATCTGGTGAATAAGTCAACATATTCAAGGTAGATACTGCTCCTTGTTTATCAATAGCTGTTTCTCCTGAAAAGATAAACCGCTTCATATATACTTTATAATGTACTCCAGCATTATAAAAGTTTTTTCCTCGAGGATAATAACGATTATAATCTCGATAATCCGGATTCAACATCTTGTTAAAATGATTATAAACAGCAGTTAATCCATATTCGACATACTTCCCGTTATAACTTAAATTACACCCTATCAAATGATTATTAAAACTATTCTTCTTTTCCAGATCTTTAGTTAACCGATGATATCCATCCGTTTTCAACGATTTTATGAACTGATCTTCTACATTACCATCCATTTCTCGAAAAGAATAACAGGCAGATAAATCCCATCGTTTTCCCAAAGTATAAGTAGCTCCTACTCCTTGTAGATAAGATCCTTCGTCTACAGAGGTATGTTTGATAAAACCTTTACCTTTTCTGTTCATACTTGAAAGAGTTATTGATTTTCCCATGCTGAATCCCATATTCATAACTAAACCGTATCCAAAGCTTGCTCGATAATGTCCTAAAGCCAGTGTCTTCAAGCGCCCCAGATTTTGAAGAAAAAGATATCCAGTATAACTGTCATATCCTTTCCGATTATATTTAGTAAAAAAAGGTTCTCCTGCATCTTTTTCAGCTGTTAATCCTGCAAACACTTGATTACGGTATTGGAAACGGTAACGAAGATTATGATATAAAGCATTGCCTTGGTATTTTTTATTAGGCTTTTCTTTTAAAATCTCCGGAGAATATTCTGCATATCCAGCTTTTACATTTAATGGAATATCTAACCGAGTTATTAACTCCTGTTTATTATATTTCAACATACGGTTAATAGAGAACTTATCTTTCTTATTATCAGCAGGTCCAATATAAATAAAGTCTTTCAAAAAATGTCGTGTCTGCCAATCCATCCCCTCAATTCCTAACAATTCGTTTTTACTTACCATCGGACCATATTTATATAAATAATAAAGAATATTCTCTATTAATTTATCAGAGAGAAATGGAAGCTGCTCTAATTGTTCTTTCGTTATTGTATTAATATTAAAAGGATGTTCAGCCAATTCGCTCAATTCTTCATATTTCTCTTGCCAATAAGTGAGGTCTTCAACTTCTAATGTATTTTCCTCCCATTCCACCCAGTCCGACTGTGCCGATATATTAACAATACAACAAGCTAATAAACAGGCTAAAACATACTTTTTTAACATCATATACCAACCTTTATTCACAACTTATATACGTTAATTTTCACTTTAGAAGAATACTGGATTCATTATTATTTCTATTTTTGTAAACATGAAGAAAAATGAATTCATACTTCTGATATTACTATGCTGTTTTTGTATCCGTCCAGTATACTCACAGCACCAACAACAGCCTGGTCAAAAAGGCTATATGGTACCAGTTTGTGTATATGAAGGAGATACTATACCCTCAATAACGTTAAGAACAGTATATGTATACCCTAAAATGAAATTTAAAAACAAAAAGCAGGAAAGATATTATTGGAAGATTGTTCGTGATGTGAAAAAAACTCTTCCCATTGCCAAAGAGGTTAAAAGAGCAGTTATAGAAACATATGAATATCTGGAAACACTTCCCGACAAAAAATCTCGGGAAAAACATATTAAGCTGGTTGAGAAGGGATTAAAGGAACAATATACTCCCAGAATGAAGAAATTGACATTTTCACAGGGAAAACTGTTGATAAAGTTAATAAACCGCGAATGCAACCAATCTTCCTACCAGTTGGTCAAAGCTTTTATGGGGCCATTTAAAGCTGGTTTTTACCAAACATTTGCAGCTTTATTTGGAGCTAGCTTAAAAAAAGAATATCACCCAGAAGACGAAGATAAACTGGTAGAAAGGGTTATTATTTTAGTAGAAAACGGACAATTATAACGAAAGATATCTTATTAATCTTCGAGCACATTCCCACAAAACAATTCCTGCAGTAACAGAAACATTCAGAGAATGTTTAGTACCATATTGAGGTATCTCAATGCAACCATCACATGAGTTAACGACTTCTTGCTGGACTCCTTTTACTTCATTACCAAAAACAATAGCATATTTTTTATCTTTCTCCAGTATCAAATCATCAAGCATTGTACTTCCCTCACATTGCTCTATGGCTAAAACAACATATCCGTCTTTATGAAGATCATTTACAGCATCTTGAGTATTCTTAAAATATTTCCAGTCAACTGTAAATTCAGCACCTAAAGCTGTTTTGTGTAATTCCGGATGAGGAGGAGTCGCTGTAATACCACATAAATAGATCTTATCAACCAAAAAAGCATCAGCCGTACGAAATACAGCCCCTATATTATGCAAACTGCGTACTTGATCGAGTACTACTACCAAAGGAATCTTTCTAGCTTCTTTGAATTCCTCCACCGTCTTGCGGTTCATTTCTGTAATCTTTAATTTTCTCAACTCCGTCATAATTTCTAGCTTTATTTGACAACAAAGATAAAAACTATCTTCATAACCCTGTTGAAAACGGTGGAAAAGCTGTAAAAAAAGAAAGAAAAGAAAATGAAAACTATTGCTTGCATTATTCAAAGAAAGCTTTAATAATCCCTCTCAGCAAACAATCCAAAAAACTTAGCATAAAAATTTCATCTGATCTTTAAACATATTTTTAGTAGAAAAGAGCAGGTTTATAAATGGAAAGTTTTTAACTTTGCTTATTATCAACAAAGTGTTAATAGAAGAGATAAATAAGGAATTATCAATATGTAAGCTTGTTGATGTATTACTAATATCCTATTCTCTCTATTTAATAACGAAACGAACAAAGGAAACGGTCTTATTTTTACTAACACTATTAACGAACTATTATAAGTATCATAGATTTCCTTTTAAAAAGAAGAAAAACTATAATTTAATAAGTGATGAAAGAAGAATGGTTGAAAAAGGGCTATGTGTCAGAGCCTGTAGACAAGATGCTGGATTTAAAAGCTGAAATCCGTAATTTATGCAAGGAAAAGAAAGCTGTTATCTTGGGACATTTTTACCAAGCTGATGAGATTCAGGAAATAGCGGATTTTATAGGAGATAGTTTGGCCTTGGCTCAATGGGCTGCTAAAACGGATGCAGAAATTATAGTAATGTGCGGAGTACACTTTATGGGAGAAACAGCAAAGATACTTTGTCCGGATAAAAAAGTATTGATACCTGATTTGAATGCTGGTTGTTCACTCGCTGATAGTTGCCCTGCTGATAGTTTTGCTCAGTTTGTGAAAGAACATCCTGGTTATAAGGTTATTTCATATGTTAATACCAGTGCAGCTGTAAAAGCTGTGACTGATGTTGTCGTAACTTCCACTAATGCACGTCAGATTGTAGATAGTTTTCCTAAAGATCAGCAGTTGATTTTTGGTCCGGATAAGAATTTAGGTAATTATATAAATTCTGTAACGGGAAGAAATATGTTGTTATGGAATGGTGCTTGTCATGTGCATGAAAAATTTTCTGTAGAAAAGATCATAGAACTGAAACAACAATACCCTGATGCTGAAATTTTGGTTCATCCTGAATGTAAAGGAGCGGTTGCTAAATTAGCTGATAAGATTGGATCTACAGCTGGTTTGTTGAATTATGCAATAAACAGTACCAGTAAAAACTTTATTGTAGCGACAGAAAGTGGAATTCTTTATGAAATGCGTCGCAAATGTCCGGATAAGAATTTTATTCCTGCTCCTCCTGAAGATAGTACTTGTGCTTGTAATGAGTGTAATTTTATGCGTTTAAATACACTTGAAAAGTTATATAACACTTTAAAATATGAATGGCCAGAGGTTCAAGTTGATGCTGAAATTGCCCGTCAGGCTATCAAACCTATTCGAAGAATGTTAGAGCTTAGTAAATAACAATGTGTTTATATCATTGTTTTTGGTTACTTTGAGGATAAGATTTGAGTATTATTTATATAATAATGTGTATTATAAATTATACTTTAGAGAAGTTTTGAAAATTATGTTTTAAAACACAATTGATTTACAGCTTATTATAAAAATAATTGAAAATTGTTTGAAAAAAGTGTTTCATAGAATTTGCAGAAAAGAGAAAAGGCTATACCTTTGCAACCGCTTTCGGGAGAGAGGGCTCAGGTAACTGAAA